>Ga0315293_10000025_pt1 | contig 139326 bp, 141 predicted proteins | sample YL17G13_20_MG_FD_203071 | JGI IMG/M metagenome (GOLD analysis project Ga0315293, IMG submission 203071) | Sediment microbial communities from Yellowstone Lake, YNP, Wyoming, USA - YL17G13_20 | ecosystem: Environmental > Aquatic > Freshwater > Lake > Sediment | place: USA: Wyoming | collected...
GAGAACAAACTCCTTGGCCAGTACAAGATCCATAGGCTCCCCAACTAAGACAATTAGCTGCACAGGTTCTAGTTTTAGTTCCGCAATTACCACAGGCGAGAGATTGGGTAGAATTGGCAGTACAAACGCACGGCGTAATTATTTGTACATATTCACAGCGTTCACCACTATGGGCAGCGCCACAAGCAGAACCGGTCGGACATTTTTGAGCTTCTAATAGGGTGCACATTGGTTTGTAACCCGGTTGATTATCTGGACAATTAATTGAACGCGTAGCGCAACCAATACTATAACAATCAGTAGGATAACTAAAACATTTTTTATTAAAAGCATTTACTTCTGCCGAATAAAAGATAAAAAACAAAACAACAATATTAATAAATATAATTAACTTAATAATACCTTTAAATTGAATTGATTGTTTCATATGGTTATATTTTACCACTTTAAAAAATATTCAACAAGTCAAATATATAAATACCAATATAAGTAAATAAAAACAAATAAAAAAAGAGAGTGATAATATTATCACTCTCAATAAGGATTCTGAACTTTGCCACTTTTAAGGATGACCGCTGCCCATTCGCTGTTTTGGCTTTGAGCGGGGTTGCTTTCGATGACCGTTAATTTAACCCAGTCGGCATCTCTGTCCCCTTTCATATAAAGATCCCTTGCAATCGTATCTCCGTAGACCTTCTCAACCTTTTTATCGAGAAGGTAAACATGTCGTATAGAATCTTCATCATAGACATTGGGAAATCTGGCTGTCCACTTGTTTTCTCTAATTTTAGTAAAAAATGAAGAATTTTGACCCCCGGCATTACTCTCTAAACTAGCGCATTCTTTATCCACGTCCTTTTCGTTGGGATTTATTATCGGCAATACTCTTTCATACATAATCTCGTAACTGTGTGGCCAGTTTTCTTCTGGAGAAGCCGGGCTTTTGCCGAAATCGCAACAGGAAAAAAAATTGAAAAGAGCAAAAGACAAAATTAATAATACAAACATCTTTTTCATTTTCCTCACCTCCCTTGCCTCGCCGTAGCTTTATGCGTAGGCGGGTTTGACTTTAGATTTTGATTCCGCATACGCAGAATCTATATTGAAAAGAGCAAATGTGCTTCTTATTTTCCTATTTTTATTATACTCCTTTAAAAATAAAAAGTCAACCCTTCTACCAAATTTGCTGGCATTTTACAGTGCGGCGCGCCCCGCAAATGCGGGGGCCCTGTTCGGGCAAGCGCCGCAAATTTATACTCTGTCTAACAATAATTTATCATTAATCGTGTTAATAATGGCAAATTTGGTGAAGGGTCAATACCCTGTGAATTTCTGGCCTGTTCCCTATGTATCTCATCTTAGTTCAATTTTTCTGTTATAATTATAATTAAGTTGTATGTTTTTGCCGAAAATCAAAAATTTCATTCTGAATTTGTTTTTTCCCAAAAAATGCCTTGGCTGCGGCAAGTCGGATATTTATATTTGCGACGATTGTTTCAATAAGATAGAAATTAACCTGAATAATACCTGCTTTTTCTGCGGAAAAATAACCTGGCAGGGCAGGATTTGCCTTGAATGCAAAAAAGAAAATTATCTGGATAGATTAATTTTTGCAACTGAATACGCAAATCCTTTAATCCGTGAGTTGATAAAATCATTTAAATATTATTTTGCCCAAGAACTCGCCATTCCCCTATCTAAACTTTTAATAAAAACGCTGAATAATTGGTCATTGGATTTTGGTTATTGGAATTTTTTACTTGTTCCCATTCCTCTCCATAAAAGGCGGGAAAGATTTCGCGGATTCAATCAAGCGGAGTTATTGGCCCGAGAAATCGCCGATTATTTTAAAATCCCGGTTTCAACCGATGTCTTAAAAAGAAAACTGCATACTTATCCGCAGGCGAAAATTAAAGATATGGAAAAACGAAAAATGAATCTTGAAAATATTTTTGAAATCAACTCCAGAAAATCAGTCGCAGGCAAAACAATAATTCTTATTGACGATGTAATCACCACTGGCGCGACCTTAATAGGAGCAGCCAAAATTTTAAAGCAATCCGGCGCCAAAGAAGTCTGGGCAATCACGATTGCGAAAGGATGAAATATCTGCTATAATAGAGATATGGCTGAATTGATTAATTCTAAAAGAGCGTTTCTGCCTTCAAAACAACAAAGACAATTTATAAATAAAATCCTTTTGAAAATTCCGATTAAAAAAGCGGCTAATTTGTGTAATATTTCTGAAAGAACTATCAGAGATTGGCGACGAGGAAAATTTTCAATGGACTTAAAGTCAATTCAGATATTGTCCAAATTAACCAAAATCTCCTTGCCTAAAAATATTAAAACAAAAAACAAATATTGGTATGTAAATAATGGTTCATCGGCTGGCGGCCTTGCTGTGCTCAAAAAATATGGAAGAATTGGAGGCGACCCAGAAAACCGAAAGAATAAATGGTATGAATGGTGGGAAAAAGAAGGAAAATTTAAAAAACACCCAATTATTAATGTTCGTCTGCCCATTAAAAAACCACAAAAAACAAGGGAACTGGCAGAACTTTTTGGCATTCTTATAGGCGACGGCGGTATAACACAAAACCAAACAACTATTACATTAAATAGCGTAGATGATAAAGAATATAGTAATTTTGTAATTAAGTTTATTAAAAAATTATTTGGTGTTCAACCAAGTATTTATCATGATACCAAAGACTCGGTTAATAACATCACAATATCAAGAACCGAATTAGTAGATTTCCTTCATTCGCTGGGACTGCCAATCGGGAATAAAATAAAACAGAAAATTGATATCCCAAAATGGATAAAAATAAATAAAAAATTCTTAATCGCTTGCTTGCGCGGATTAGTTGATACTGATGGATGCGTAATTAAACATTCTTATATAGTTGACGGAAAAAAATATAATTATAAAAAATTAGCATTCTCTAGTCGGTCCGAGCCGTTAATTAAAAGTGTGTATAATTTTCTTAAAAAGATTGGCTTATCGGCAAGAATCACAAAAGACGGAAAAAACGTCAGAATAGAAAGCAAGGATGATGTAAAAAAATATTTTAAAATTATAGGCTCGCACAATCCAAAACACTTGAGAAGATACCATAAATAAGCTACAATAAATTATGCTTGGAGGAGTCGGATAATGGTTATTCCAGCAGGTTGCTAACCTGCGACCTCGAAAGAGGTCTTGTGGGTTCGAGTCCCACCTCCTCCGAAACGTAATAAATTTGCTTTGCAAATTTAAACGTTTCTGAAATGAATAAAGAAATTAAAATTTTAGAAAAAGAAAATGTTCGGCTAAAAAAGGAAGTTGAAAAATTAAAAGAATTAATCACTATTGATTTTTTGACCAAAGTTTATAATCGCCGCGCTTTTTCCCAATTTTTTAAAAGAGCTTGTAGGGAAACAAAATGGGCAAATAAATACAAAACTCGTCGCCAACGCGGAAATTTTTTCTCTCTTATTCTGATAGATATTGATAACTTCAAACAATTTAATGATAAATTTGGCCATCTCTACGGAGATAAAATATTAAAAAAAGTTGCGAAATTTTTGCAAAACTCGGTAAGAGATTTTGATATTGTCGCCCGCTGGGGCGGAGAGGAATTCGCCATAATATTAAGAGACGCCGATCTGGAACAAGCTCGAAAAAGAGCAAAAGACATTCTAATTAGAGCTCAAAAATATTTGCCCGTAACTTTCAGTATGGGAGTTATCCGGTCAAGCCCAAAATATTCTTCCAACCAATTATTCAATAAAGTAGACAAAGCAGTGTTTAAGGCTAAAAAACAAGGAAAAAACCAAATCGTAATTGGATAAGCGGGAGGAGTCGCATAGTGGACTAGTGCGGCGGCTTGCCCCGTACGAAAACGGAGGGTTGGCAGAATGGCAATGCGCCGGTCTTGAAAACCGGTGGGCGAAAGCCCTTAGAGGTTCGAGTCCTCTACCCTCCGTTTTCTGACGGGGTCTTGAGAAAAACCTTTAAAAATTAACAATTAAAAAAATTATGACTGAAAAAATTATAAAAACAGAAATAAGAATAAGCGCGATTTTATTTTGGATTTGTTTTTTTATAACAATTATGGCTATTGTTATGGCCTTGATAGAATTTTTTACCAAAGGCGCCTATCCTCCGTCAAATATAAATATTTTTTATGTTGGAGTATTGGCGATTTATTCCCTGCACAAAGAAGCAATCAGGTTTTTGGAACATAGCCAAGAAAGAAGCCAGAAAAAAGGAGAAACTTTTGTCTATGTCTGGATTTTGATGACCGCTTTTCTCTATCTTATTAATTTCCTGACAAAAAATTCTTTTTCTTATTCAAGCGGCGGATATGAAATTCATACATTAATGACAATAACCTATACAGCGCTTGAGGTTGGCGGCGTTTTCGTGATTGCCAGAATATTAAAATTAATAATGATTAAACTTTTTGAAAAAAATGGAAAACAATAATTTGGATAGTTTAAAAGAATTTGAATGGGAAGCGCAAGAATTCACTAAAAAAGAAAAATCAAAATCCTGGTTTGTCATTCCGGCGATTATTACCATTGCCTTGGGAATATTTTCATTGCTAACCGATAATGTTCTATTTCTGATATTCGTCATTTTGGGGTTTGTAATGCTCTATGTTTACGCCAACAAAGAACCAAGAATAATAAAATTCAAAATAAATGAAAAGGGTGTTGAAATAGACGGAAAACTTCACGATTTTGACAGCTTAAAATCTTTTTGGCTATTTTATGACCCGCCAGAACAAAAAGAATTAAGTTTACGAAGCAAGAAAACGTTTATTCCGTATATCAGAATTCCAATAGAAAACGAAAGTCCTGTTGATTTGAGAAAATTTCTTTTAAAATTTCTGTCTGAAAAACATCACAAAGAATCTTTGATTGACATTTGGATGAGAAGGGTTGGATTTTAACTTGCGCGCCTGTAGCTCAGTTGGATAGAGCGTGAGATTGCGCCTGCCCGCCATAGATAGAGCCCTCGTCGTTCAACGGATAGGACGCAAGATTGCGGATCTTGAAATAGAGGTTCGATTCCCCTCGAGGGCATAGGCGATAGCAGGCGGGGATCTCAAGGTCGCAGGTTCGAGTCCTGTCAGGCGCACTTGACAAATAAACCTTCTTATGATATACTTAATATATCTCAATAAGGAGGTTTTAAGATGGGCAAGATGGTTCACGTCCTCCCGACGCCCGTGAAACTCAAACATCACGGATGGGGAAGTCGGTCTTCCGGCAAAAAGAAAAACTGGAGCCGGAGAAACGAGTCGTTGAGCAAGTTCCGCACTTTTATGCAAAGAGCTTTCAGCAGGCCCGTCTTCTCCCGTCGCAAGGCCATGTAACCCTTCCCCTTTGTCTTCTCTCACCCCCGACGCTTAACCAGCGCCGGGGTCTCTTTTTTTATAATCATAGAAATGATAAGCTAAAATTAAGATGATTAAATACACAATAGACACTCCAATTGCGAAATTACCCAGAATAAATGAAAAAAATCTGAAAAAATTCGCCAAACTCGGGCTTTTCACGGTCCGGGATTTAATTTACCATTTTCCGAACAAATATGATGATTTTTCAAATATAAAAAACATAAGCGAATTAAAAATCAACGAAACTGCCACGATTCAGGGAGAAGTTCTGACAATAGAAAACACAAGAACCTTTAAAAAAAGAATGTTTCTAACCGAAGCCCTGATTAAAGACCAAACTGGTTCTGTAAACGTAATCTGGTTCAATCAGCCGTTTTTAATTAACAACATAAAACCCAACAAAAAAATCAGCTTGTCGGGTAAATTGGCAATGGGCAAAAAAGGACTGTATTTATCAAATCCAAGTTATGAAATTTTAATCCCGGGCAAAACAATGACCCACACTGCCGGCCTTGTGCCGGTCTACCCGGAAACAATCGGCTTGGGTTCGCGATTTTTAAGATACTACATTAAACTGGTCTTACCCGCAATAAGCCAGATAAAAGAATTTATCTTGTTGGATATTTTAAGAAAAAACAATCTGCCAAATCTGCAAACTGCCCTGAAAAATATTCATTTTCCCGCAAACCAGAAACTCGCTGACGAAGCAAGAAAAAGATTTTCATTTGAAGAATTGTTTTTACTACAATTATTCGTCTTGCGCCAGAAAAACAAATTGCAAAAAGAAAAAGCAATCAAAATCCCTTTTGATAAAAATTTAATTCAATCATTTGTAAATAGTTTGCCATTTAAACTCACAGATGCCCAAAGAAAATCTGCCTGGGAAATAATCCAGGACTTGGACAAAAATAAGCCGATGAATAGATTACTACAAGGAGATGTTGGCTCGGGAAAAACCGTAGTTGCCGCAGCAGCATTATTAGAAGTGGCTAAAACAGGATACCAAACTGCTTTTATGGCGCCAACTGAAATCTTAGCCCAGCAACATTTCAAAGAAATAGGTAAATTGCTTAAAGATTTTAATGTAAAAATTGGCTTATTAACTGGCGCGGAAAAAAAGTTTTCCCAAAATACGGAAATTATCGTTGGTACTCATGCCTTAATCCAAAAAGGAGTAAAGTTTAAAAACTTAGCTTTAGTAATTGTTGACGAACAACACAGATTCGGAGTTGAACAACGCGCAACATTATTGCGAAACAACAATTATATCCCCCATTTATTGTCAATGACTGCCACGCCCATTCCCCGCACTTTGGCTTTGACAATTTACGGGGATTTGGATGTTTCTTTAATTGATGAAATGCCGAAAGGTAGACAGAAAATTATTACCAGAATTATTCCGCCTGAAGAAAGAGAAAGTGCTTATGAATTTATCCGGCAAGAAGTCAAAAAAGGCAGGCAGGTTTTTGTGATTTGCCCACGCATAGAGCCCCAGGTTAACTCGCCTTTGGCGGTTAACGGGGCAAGCCCCCAACTCAAAATCGATACGCGAAAACTTTTATGGGCAGAAGTAAAAGCAGTAAAGGAAGAATATGAAAAACTTGATAAAAAAGTTTTTCCTGATTTAAAAATCGCAATAATCCACGGAAAAATAAAATCCAAAGAAAAAGAAAAAATAATGGCTGATTTTAGAAATAAAAAAACCGATATATTGGTTTCAACATCGGTTATTGAAGTGGGGATAGATATACCAAATGCAACTGTAATGATGATTGAAGGAGCTGACAGATTCGGCTTGGCGCAATTACACCAATTCAGAGGCAGAGTTGGCAGAGGTAAACATCAATCATATTGTTTTTTATTCAGTACTTCTGGCGACTCAACTTCAAGATTGCGGGCGCTTGTAAAATGCGAAAATGGTTTTGAATTGGCAGAAAAAGATTTAGAAATCAGAGGACCGGGACAATTCTACGGAGTGGCGCAGTCCGGCTTACCTGACTTGGCAATGGCCAGCTTAAAAGATTTAGACCTGATTAAAACCACACGCCAGGAAGCAATCGAATTATTAAAAAAAGACCTTGATTTAAGATCTTATCCATTATTATCCCAAAAACTTTCTGAATTCAAAAAAACGATACATTTGGAATAATTATTCTTTTCTCTTTTTCGCTGTCACCCAAAACCCCATATATTTACCAATCATTAAACGAGTTTGAGAAATGAGAGCTGGGATGGCACCAAAAATAATTGTTATTGCGGGAACCAAAACCCATTGTAAAATCATCCAAATATATTTTCGTGATTTGTGTTTTGGTGGCCGGGGAGGCAATAATTGCAAAGCGTAAAAAGCAGAACCAACCAAACCCACCATTGCCAAGGTCATAATTATTCTCGCCATTCTTGGCAGATTATAAGATAAAACAGTGCTGTTAAATCCGCTTCCACCTAAAATCAACGGCAGCCAGCCGAGCATAAAAATCATCAAAGAATTTGTTGCCCAAGACCAAAATGCTTCCCAATGATGAAAAAGGTGGTATATTTTTTTAGACAGGGCTATTGCCCTATTTTTTATACAACCAAAAGTGAAATATGGCACATTTTCTACTCCCCAACTCCAACGCGTCTGCTGCTTGAAAACATTAAACATTGTTCTCCAAAAACTGTCAGCTAGATTCGCATCCATTGAAACAGGATAATACAAAGGGATATTTCGGTAATTACCATCATAAAACAATAATGATTTCCAATAAATCCGGGAATCCTCTGAAACATTTTTTGTTGGCCAGAAATCCATTTCAACAATCGCCTTAAAGCTCATTGAATGGGATGAAAAAGTGGACATTCTTTCCGGCCTCTCCTGCTGAATCATATGCCAAAAAGTCGCACCGATCGCCACGACCCGCGATATGGCAGGCGCGTCCCAAATATTATTGTTATAAATCGGAACTGGCTGAAAACTCGAATGAAACGGATCAGAACAAGTCAAATAGTTGTAAGTCAGACAAGCAAAATAATAAGGATAAACCTGAGTATCAACATCAAAGGAAGAAACAATTATATTTTCGTAAGGAATTTTTAATTCGTCTATTAACTCTTTTGCCTTTCTTCCGGCCCAAGTTTCATTCGAGCCCTTGCCAGCTAATTCGCCCTCAATATCTTTCGGGTGAATCGTTATTAAAAATTTAAAGAATTTTTCTCCAAATTCTTTTTTTATTTCTTCGGCAATTTCTACGGCAGAGACGCCTACCCTTTTTTCAACACCCAAAACAACAATCATCTTGTCTGGGGGATATTTCGATTCAACCAATGCCTGAAAAGTTGACCTTATGACTTCCAAATTTTCTCCATAAAAAGGCAAAATAATTAAATGATAAATTTCCTTCCAATTGGTAACTGGCAACTCATCTAATTTTTTCAACCAGTCGATTTTGAGATTTTTTTTCATTCTCCCAAAAGAAAATCTCTGATGAAAGGACAAAAAAACCGTCTTTAAAAGCCAATAAATGTCAAAGGCGATAATAAAAAAAGCAACCCAAACAGGCCTTTTCCACGACAAAAAAATTAGTAAAACAAGAGTTCCCCAACTCAAAACCCCCGGCATTATTTCCAAAAACCGGAATAAAATTTTGTCTTTTTTATCGCTTAAATCTCTTGCAAATCCAATTTGCAAATATTCTTTTTTCATTTTTTATTGAAAAAATATTGCCACCAAAGATTAACATTTGAAACTTTTTTTGCTTCTTCGTTTTTGTTTTCCTCTTCTAAATTCTCCGGATGTTTCACAATAATTAATTTTTCGCCCGGCTTCAACACATTCAATTTTAATCTTGCTTCTTTTTCTAAAAAGTCCTTTGAATTAAAATATTCTTTCATTTTTATCAATTCTTCGTTTTCTTTTTTTGTTTTTTCGATGTTATTTTCCAAATTTCTTATTTCCTGATTAATCTCAAAAAAGCGATAGCTCTCCCTGCCAAGAGCCACCAAGATAAAAACCAAAACCGCTGTTAAAAAATAAATTGATTTTTTTGAATATAAAAAATTATCCATTTTATCTGATTAGGGGGATTATCAAAAACGCAATCATGCTCAAAGTTACAAGCACAACAACAATAAACCAAACTATTCTAATAAATAAATTTTGTTTTTTCATCTTTCTTTTAATACCTTTAAAAATACGTCTGGCGGAATAGTGACTTTGCCAAACTGAGCACGTAACTTTTTGCCTTTTTTTTGCTTTTCCAATAATTTCTTTTTTCTAGTCACATCTCCGCCATACAAATAACCGGTCACGTCCTTGCGAGCGGCTTTTTTTGTTTCTCTGGCAATTATAGTTCCGCCAATAGCTGCCTGAATTGGTATTGACCATTGATAAAAAGGCAAAACATCTTTTAATATTTCCGTTAATTTCTTCCCTTCTTTATAGGCCTCTTCTTTTCTCACGATTTTTGAAAATGCCTCTATTTTTTCTTTATTGATATAAATATCCACTTTAACCAAGTTCGCCCATTTATAACCGATTAAATTATAACTCATTGAAGCATATCCAGAACTGACATTTTTCAGCTTATCATAAAACCCTTTTAAAATAATATCAAGCGGGCCTTCGTATTTAATCAGGATCTTTTCTTCGGTAAGCCAATTAGATTCTTTGAATTCTCCGGGAAAATTGCTTAATAATTTATTGATTTCGCCAAGATATTTTTCTGGACTGATTATTTCTATTTCTATTCTCGGCTCCTCCATATTGCCTTCAACGCCTTTATAGGCAACGCTCGGTAAAGTAACGATCAGGTTTAAACCATAATCCCTTTTCAATCTTTCGCTTACAATTTCCAAGTGCAACATCCCCAAAAATCCGCAGCGGAACCCCCTGCCCAAAGTGCTTGATGACTCTGGTAAAAAAACCAAAGAAGCATCATTTAATTTTAACTTTCCCAAGCTATCTCTTAATAAATCATAATCATCGCTGTTTGTAGGATAAAAACTGGCAAAAACAACTGATTGAGGCTCCTTATAGCCCCGCAGGGGCTCAACTTTATGTTTTGTATCTTGATTATTGATTATTGTAATGGTGTCTCCGACACGGCATTCTTCAATATTTTTTAAGCCGGTTGCAATATAACCAATTTCACCTGTTTTCAATTCTTTATTCTCAACAAGTTCTGGCTTAAAATAACCAACTTCTAATGCTTCGCTTTTAACCTTTGACTGTATTAAATAAATTTTATCTCCTTTTTTGATCTGACCGGCAAAAACTCGAACATAAGCAACAACTCCTTTGTAAGAATCATACTCGGAGTCAAAAATCAATGCCCGTAAATTGTTTTGTTCTAACGATTTGGGAAAAGGGATTTTTTCAATAATTTTTTTTAGAACTTCTTCCACGCCCTCGCCTGTTTTGGCGGAAATTAAGATTATTTCTTCTTTTTTCGCTCCCAACAATGATTCTATTTCTTTGGCCGTTTTTTCAATATCAGCGGTCGGCAAATCAATTTTATTTATAATCGGAATAATTGCCAGGTTTTCTTTTTTTGCCATTTCTAAATTACTCAATGTCTGAGCTTGAACTCCTTGAGTTGCGTCAACCAATAAAACCGCGCCCTCAACAGCTGCCAAACTTCTTGAAACTTCATAAGAAAAATCAACATGACCCGGAGTATCAATCAGATTTAGAATATAATCTTTCCAAATCATCCTCACCGGCTGCATTTTTATGGTTATCCCACGCTCTCTTTCAATGGCCATTCTATCCAAAAATTGCGGTTTCATTTTTCTCGGATCAATTGTTTTAGTGATTTCCAAAAATCGGTCAGCCAAAGTTGACTTTCCGTGATCTACATGCGCAAAAATTACAAAATTTCTAATTTTATCCTGTTCCATTTTTTCGAAAAATTCTGCTCATTAATATTTTTGTTTCCGACGATTTAAACAAAAAAGAAGAGATAAAATAAATTATCGCTCCTCCGATTACAGCGATTGCGGTTTGAATAAATATGCCGACGAAAGTTCTGGTGTTTAAAAATAAATTACCAATGCGAAGCAAGGCATAAACGCTAATTGCCATTAAAACGCAACTGGCAATAATTTTAGAAAGGGAATTTAAAATATTTTGCGGTTTCCAAAAATTGATTTTTTTATTAAAAGCTTGAAGCAGAAAAATAAAATTAAAAATCCCGGCTAAAGCATAAGCCATTGGCAGGGCCAAAACTGAAAAATTATTGATATCTTCAAGTTTTAATGATTGAGAAATAAAACTGCTAAGCCAATTATGGCCCCTTAAAATCCAGACAAAAAACAAACTGGCAAAAATATTTATTAAAATGCTCCACAAACTTATTAAAACCGGAGTTTTCGTATTATGGACAGAATAAAAAGCCCTTGAAACTAAGGGGATTAAACTTTGGGCAAAAACGCCAAAAGTAAAAATTCCCAAAGCAGCAGCGGTTAAGCGCGTATCTGACCAGCCGAACTGTCCTGTTCCTAAAACTATTCTGACTATCTGGGCTCGTAAAAGAAAAAATAAAACCATTATAGGCATAACCAAAAAAAGAATCTGACTGAAAACAGACGAAAAACTGCTGGAAAATTCCTCTTTATTTTTATCGGCGAATGACCTTGATAATCTGGGAAAAACTGCGGTTGCAAAAGAAATGCCGATAATTCCAATCGGGACATATTGAAGATTGTAAGACAAATTAAAAACGGCAATGCTGCCCGACATTAAAGTTGAAGCTATAGCCGTAATCGCCAAAAAATTAATCTGGGTGCCGGCCAATCCAATTGTTCTTGGTATCATCATTTTGATTATTTTTCTGATGCCTTCGTGGCTGATTGTTAAAATTTTACGCCATTTCCAACCAGAATAAATCGCGCTGGGCAACTGGATTAACAAGTGTAAAAAAGCGCCCAAAACAACGCCCCAAGCCAAACCAACAATTCCTTTTGAGGGAACAAAAAATAAAATGCCGATAATGATTCCCAAATTATACATTATCGGCGCCAGAGAATAAATAAAAAATCTGTGAAAATATTGCAAAACTCCGCTGAAAATACTGCTGATTCCCAAAAGCAATGGGCTTAAAAACATTATCCTTGTCAAAGCAATCGCCATTTCCCGTTTTTCTCCGGTAAATCCCGGTGCGATAAAAGGCATTAAAAATGGAGCCAATATTATAAATAAAGCGCAAAAAACTATTAAAATAATTAAAATCAAATTCAAAAGCCCGCTTGCCAGTCTCCACGCTTCATTTTCATCTCTTTTAAAATATTCAGCAAAAACAGGAATAAAAGCAGCCGAAACAGCGCCCATTATTAAAATACTATAAACAAAATCAGGCAAACGAAAAGCGGCGAAATAAGCATCCAATTCGTCGCCTGCGCCGAATTTACCCGCCAACAATCTATCTCTGACTAGCCCCAAAAAACGGCTTGCCAAAGCCGTTGTTGCCAAAATAAGGGCAGCGGAAAAAATTGTCTTGGATTTATGGTTTAGTATTTTATTTACCATATATTTAAGTTATCATAAAAGTAATGAAGATAACAATCCCTGAAGAAAAAATTAACAGGATAATCAAATCGCATAAACCTTTAATCATTGCGGTAGTTTTATTATTTACCATTATTTTTTTTCTGGGCATCTATGCCGCAAACGCCAATAAATTAAACTGGGGGATGAAAATTGCGGGAATTTCTGTTGGCGGGATGCATTTAACAGAGGCAAAGGAATTATTAAATTCTAAATTTCAATTGTTTTTAGATAAAGAGGTGTCTTTAAATTATAAAAATTCCACCTGGAAAATTGATTTCAAAAAAATGGGCATTGAAGTTGGTGCCCAAGAAACAACAGAAAGGGCGTTTGAATTAGGGCATCAAAAAAATATTATAAAAAACTGCTGGTGGCAAATAAAATTTCTTTTGAGATATAATCTAAGCCCTATTTGGCAAATTGACGAAGAAAAATTGGAAAATTTTTTCCTAAAAAATATGTCTTCAGTTCATCAGCCGGCCCAAAACTCTACTCTTTTGTATGATAAAGAGAAAAACGAATTCATTGTAAGACCAAGTAAAAAAGGAACGGTTGTAAACAAAGAAAAATTCAAAAAACAAATAGAGTCCGATATAAATAATTTGGAAAATAAAGATATTGAAATTTTTTTAATTGAAGAAAAACCCACTGTCATTGAATCGGAAACAGAAAAAGCAAAAATAGAAGCGCAAAAAATCTTGAAAAACCTGCCAATAACTTTAGTCGTGACCGATAACGAAGAGAAAAAAGAAATAGACAGAATAGACAAAGACATTCTTTTCTCCATTATGGATTTTGAGCCGGTTCTTGATTCGAAAAAACCTAAAAATGAAATACTGGGAATTGTTTTTGAAGAGGAAAAAACAGAGGCCTATTTAACTTCTTTGTCGCCATTAATTGCGCGCGAGCCAATAGACGCCAGATTAACCGTTAAAAATAACAAGGTCATTGCTTTCACTCTTTCCCAGGATGGATTGAAATTAGAAATAAAAAACAATATTTCTGATTTAATACGGGGAATTTCAAAAGGGCAAAAAGAAATCCAATTAAAAACAGAAACAATAAAACCAAAAATAACAACTGAAAATATTGATAACCTGGGAATCACTGCTCTTTTGGCAAAGGGGGTGTCTAATTTTGCCGGTTCGCCCCAAAACAGAATACACAACATAAAAGTTGGAGCAAGCAGATTTAACGGAATCTTGATAAAGCCAAGCGAAAAATTTTCTTTTAATGAAAGTCTGGGCGAAGTCGGGCCAGAACAAGGGTATGAACCGGAACTTGTCATTAAAAAAGACAAAACAATCCCGGAATACGGCGGCGGGTTATGCCAGGTTTCAACAACTCTTTTTCGCGGAATTATTTATGCCGGGCTGGAAATCGTTGAAAGATTTCCTCATGCTTTTCCTGTTAAATATTATAGCCCTCAAGGATTTGACGCTACAATTTATCCGCCCCATCCTGATTTAAGATTTATAAACAATACTTCTAACAATATTCTTCTCCAGACAAAAATCAACAATTACGAACTAGCATTTGAACTTTATGGCACAAAAGACGGAAGAAAAGTGGAAATAATTGGACCGGAACAATATGATATTCAGAAAGACGGCTCAATGAAAGCTAAAATAACACAAAAAGTAACTGATAAAAATGGAAATATTATAATAGACAAAACTTTTTATTCTGCCTACAAATCGCCTGATTTATACCCAGTAGAACGCAACCCTTTGGAATAAAAAATGCCGAGGACAGGAGTTGAAAAATAACCATCCCGATAAAAATGAGCGAGAGAGGACTTGAACCTCCAAGGGCTAATGCCCACCAGGTCCTAAACCTGGCGCGTCTGCCAGTTCCGCCACTCGCTCATAAATTTTTATCGGGACGCGTATCCCAGTTCCGCCACCTCGGCATATCTATAATTTAACTTAAATTCAGTATAAAATCAATCCCCACCTTTTTATAAAAGGTGGGGATTTATCTAATTCAGATAAAACAAGGCCTTGTTTTGTCTTATTGTGGGGTAATGTAGCAAGTTGACTGCAAAAGGGTAATTCCTCCCCTTACTAAAAAGCTTTGAACCAAACCGATAAGAAACAACGCCACAAGCATTATTCCAACGCCAATCAATGCGTTAATTATCATCCCTCTCGCACTTTTTGCTTTTTCCGGATCTCCCTGACTTGTCATATATTTAATGCCTCCGACTATTAAAAGAATAACAGCAATACCAATGCCAAGAGCCAAAAGAATTGTCTTTACAGTGTTCATTATATTACATATTACTACTTCTGGTGGTTGTGTAGTTCCTTGCGCAAAAACCGGCAATGCCAAAATCGCAAAGCCCAAAATTACTGGAATATATTTCTTCATAAAACAATTTTATCTTAATAATAATTTCTCTCGACCTTTTATTATTTAACTCCTTTTAATACAGCTTCAACTGCCTGAATTATAAACTTAGCTGAAATCAATATTGAAAAACCTATTATTGCCCATATTATGGTTTTTTTTGCGCTTGTAGTCCTTTGCTCATTGCCACCTGAAGTCATATATTGGATGCCACCCCAAATAATCATAATAACAGTCACTCCTGTCCCGATAACAACCAAAAGGCTCATAATGGCATTTATTATTTCTCCCGCTGTTTTACCTCCTAATGGATCAGAGATAACTAAAGCATTTGAAACTATGGGTTCTAATATTAATAGTGCGAAAATAATCAGGAAAAATATTAAATTTTTATTTTTCATATTTTTATTGTCCCATTAATAAATTAATTTGTCTAACCGCTGTTTCGATAGCGCTGTTCAGGTTTGCTTCGCCCAAAACAATTGATTCAATGGCATCGGCGAAAATTGTTTCTATGGCGCCTGAATCTATCTGGTACCAGGTTCGCGCTGTCAAGCTCTGTTTTGCAAAAACTCCCAAGATTGGATCACTCATCTGCAAATCAACTAAATCCTTTCTGGCAACGGGCCTTTTTGTTCTTTCCAAATATATTTCAGCATTTTCCTTTGAGGTCAAATATTTTATAAACTCCCATGCCTGTCTTGTGGCTTTTGATTTGTTGGAAACAGTTAATGCCCAGTAATTGGCGTAATTTATATCAAATTCCCGTCCTTTAATTTGGGGCATTGGCGCCACGCCAAAATTCAAATAAGGCGCCCGATTTTTAATATCTGATAATTCATAAGCATAATCAAAAATCATAGCTGCTTTACCCTCTATAAAAGCGTCTATTGAATAATGCGTTTGCCTGTTCCATGTGTAAACCCTTCTTGAAGGATTGGCAAATTCGGTATAAAAACGCAGCGCGTCATAGCCCGGCCTATAGGATTCTCCTTTTAAAGTAATACTTTCGTCAAGTGTAACTTTTTGTTTATCGCTGCTCACCATTTGGGTTCCGTTCTGAAGCATTAAAAGAGAAAGAATATCAGTTGAACGATGAATGTTTTTTGCTGTCCCTATTGCCGCGCCTGCCTTCAAAATATTTCCCCATTGGTCTTTTTTTGTTAATTTATCCAGATCATCAACTAAATCCTCCCATGTTTCCGGAGGTGAGGAGATTCCAGCACTGTTCAAAAAATCTTTATTATAAATCAAAGCCAGAGTATCCACGAACAGCGGCAAGGCATAAATTTTTTCGCTCTCAACAAAGTCCTTTTCAACAACATCAACAAAGGATTGTCTGAAAACATTCAAATCCATAAGGTCAATCGGCATTTCTTTAATTTTATCTTTATGTTTTGGCAGCCAGGTATTGTGGACGAACCAAATATCCGGACCCTTATCAGCGGCAAAAGCATTAATTAACTCTTTTTCATAATCCTCAAAAGAAAATTTTTTGTATTCTATTTTGATGTGATTGTTTTGCTGCTGATATGCGTCTATAAATGGCTTTAAAACATCCAGTTCGTCATAAACCCCCCAAATTTCCAAGCTGGCGGGTGTCTTGGGCGGCTCATTTTTCAATCCGAATATAATCAAAACAGCAATTATTGCTATTACGCCCCCTATGATTATAAATATTTGTTTTTTGGCCATTTTAAAAAATTATTTACTAAAAACCACCCCCCAATGATACTTATCAATAGATAAATCGTTTAAAAATTTTAATCCCAAAGTTTGGGCAATTTCTTTTATTGATTCAATCGGAACTATAGAATCCGCTTTTGGTCCCATGGGCTGTTCCGGCTTCCAGTCAATTATTATAATCTGGCCTTCGTTTTTTAATATTCTCTGAGCTTCTTTAATTATACCATTTTTATCATCTGACTGAAATAAAATATTCGCCATCACAATTAAATCAATAGAGTTATTTTCAAGGCCGGAACTATTTTCTTTTTCCAGATCACAGCGCCTTGTTTCTATATTAAAAAGACCCTCAAGCCGGGCTCGTCCTTTAACCGACTCAAGGGCTGTTTCCAAAACATCAAAAGCAAAAACTTTGCCCTCTCCACCAACCAATTTTGCCAATGGAATAGAAAAATAACCAGCACCACAGCCAAAATCCGCGATTATCATTCCCCTTTTTACGTCCAATTGTTTTATTGTGTCTAAGGGATTTAAAAATCCACCAGTACCAATCATACAATTTAAAAACTAATTTTAGACGCAGGCGATTGAAACAACTTTGTCGCCGTCACCTAAACGCATAATTCTTACTCCTTGGGTCACCCGGCCCAATTTAGAAATATTTTTAACGCTTGTCCTTATAACATTTCCTTTTTGAGAGGTAACTATCAAGTCCTCTACTTCGGGATTAACCATTCTGATTGCCACTAAAGCGCCGGTTTTATCGGTAACTCTTGCCGCTTTTGTCCCAACTCCCCCTCTGTGCTGACCTTTATAACTATCTATCGGGGTTTTTTTGCCATAACCATTGCTGCTGACAATCAATATTTCCGGATTGGTTTTTTTTAGATTAGCGTCAATCACTTCCATTCCCACAACGCCATCAATAAATTCCTGGTCTTTTTTCTTTGAAAAAGTCCTTAATCTTATTCCTTTAACACCCCTGGCGTTTCTACCCATCGGCCTCAAATCCTTTTCAGAAAACCTTATGCCTTGGCCAAGTTTGGTTATAAGCATTATTTCATCATCGCCATTAGTAATCTTCACCCATTTTAAATCATCGCCCTTATCCAAGGTTATTGCCGCAATTCCGCCTTTTCTTATGTTTCTGAATTTGTCTACTGCCGTCTTTTTAATTATACCTTTTTCCGTGACCATTACCAAAAATCTTTCGGACTCGCCATTCTTCATTTTAATTAATGGCACAATAGCGTTAATTTTATCATCTGTTGAAATTCCCAAAATATTCACTATTGCTCTGCCTCGGGAAGCCCGATTTGCTTCTGGCACTTCATAGGCCTTTGTCTGATAAACCTTGCCTTTGTCGCTGAAAAACAACAAATCATCATGAGTAGATGCAACAAAAAAATGGTCAACAAAATCCTCTTCTTTTGTTTTTATACCAATCATGCCTTTCCCACCTCTGTGTTGAGCCCTGTAAAGCTTAGGGTCAACTCTTTTTATGTAGCCGGTATTGGTGATAGTAATAATTGTTTCTTCTTCTGGGATTAAATCTTCTTCTGAAAATTCCCCTATTTTTGAACTAACCACTTTTGTTCTTCTTCCGTCTCCATATTTGTTTTTGATTTCAATAAGCTCCTCTTCAACGACTTTTAAAATTTTCTTGGAACTGGCTAAAATGCTCTCTATTTCTTTTATCAGTTTCAATTTTTCCTCCAATTCGTCCATTATTTTCTTTCTTTCCAGCCCAGCCAGTGTCTGAAGTTTCATTTCCAAAATAGCCACTGCTTGTATTTCGGTCAGTTTAAAAATTTTCATCAGACCAGTTTTTGCGTCTTCTCTGTCTTTCGATTTCTTAATAAGAGCAACAACTCTATCAATATTTTTCAAGGCCTTGGCTAAACCTTCCAAAATATGAACTCTTTCTTTTGCCCTGGCCAATTCGTATTCATAGCGTCTGGTAACAACAACTTTTCTATGGCCTATAAATTGTTCTAATAATTGTTTCAATGAAAGGGTCTGGGGCTGGATACCATCGACCAAAGCAATGGTGTTCAAATGAAAAACTTTTTGGAGTTCAGTATATTTATATAATTTATTTAAAATCTTTTGGGGAAGCGCACCACTCTTAAGCTCAATAACAACCCTTATTCCATCTCGATCTGATTCGTCGCGCAAATCTTTTATGTCTTGGATTTTTTTTTCTTTAACCAACTCGGCTATTTTTTCAAGAAGCGTTGATTTGTTTGTCTGATATGTCAGTTCATTGATAATTATTTTAAGATGGCCTTTTTCTTCCACTATCTCGGCTTTTGCCCTTGTCATAATAGGGCCCCTGCCAAAAGCATAGGCCTGAATAATTTCTTTTTTACCATAAATTTCTCCGCCAGTTGGAAAATCCGGACCTTTTATAAATTGGAACAAATCTTCCACGGTTGCTTTTGGATTGCTTATTAAGTGGCGGATAGCGTCAATTACTTCATTTAAATTATGAGGCGGGATATTGGTTGCCATGCCAACAGCAATACCCAATATTCCATTTAGCAAAAGATTGGGAACCTTTGAAGGCAAAACTTTCGGCTCTTCAATCGTATTGTCGTAATTGGGCATAAAATCTACTGTATCTTTTTCAATATCCCTAAGAATTTCTTCGGCAATAGGAGTTAATTTTGCTTCAGTGTAACGCATTGCGGCCGCATTATCGCCATCAACAGAACCGAAATTCCCTTGGCCATTAACCAAAGGGTATCTCATTGAAAACGGCTGAGCCATCCTCACCATTGAATCATAAACAGCAACATCGCCGTGAGGATGATATTTGCCGAGCGTCTCGCCGACAACAGTTGCTGATTTCCTAAATCTGGCGCCAGCGCCCAAACCCATATTATGCATAGCAAAAAGAATTCTGCGATGGACCGGCTTTAAACCGTCCCTAACATCCGGCAAGGCGCGAGCAACAATTACGCTCATTGCGTAATCCAAATACGACTCTTTCATTTCTTCTGTAATTTCCCGAAGTTGAACTTTTTTGTCTGTATTCTGCCCTATAAAGGTTTTTTTGTTTTCTTCTTTTTTATTGTTGTTCTTCTTCATTGCTAATGTTTTTTAAATCATTTATATTCGCCTCCAGTCCCTGCTTAAACATATTGAAATCTTTTTCAATACTTTTAAAAAGAGAAGGAAATCCGGTCTGATCTATTTCGTCTTTTGTTTTCTTGCTTGTTCTTGAAAAAGAAAAAATCCACACAACAACAACAACAAACATTACGGTTACTGTTAGAAGCCAAAGGATTACAACTCTTGTTGACCGCGGCTTTTCCTGAATTTTTTTTACAAAATTTTTCATAATGGTTTCATTACTACTATTTTCATTTCTTCTTCGTTCAAATCTTTCTTCTGGATTGCGAGTTCTTCTGTTGTTTCTTTCTTTTCAGAGCCGACTTCTTTAAGAAATTTGTCAACATCGTCAAGTTTTATCGTTAAGTGCGGAATTTTATAATGCATAGGAACCACAATGCTTGGCTCAATTTGGTTGATAATTTTTATTGCCTCATCTCCGTCAATTGTATAAATGCCTCCAACTGGAACCATCAAAATATCAACTTCACCTATTTTTTCTAATTGATAGTCGGTCAGTTCTTTTTGGCCTAAATCACCTAAATGACAAACTTTTAAGTCTTCCGCTTTTATCACGTAAATAGTATTTATACCCCGTTCCTGACCTTCTTTATTGTCATGAAAAGAATAAACGCCCTTTATGAAAACTCCCTTGACGTCATACTCGCCCGGGCTATCAATCACAAAAGGTTCGTTGCTTACGGCCTTAATATTGTTATGGTCATGATGGTCATGAGTAGTTAAAACAATATCAACCCCGCCTCTCGGAGGAGTTAACCCCGTTGCCTTGTCAAATGGGTCTATTAAAATAGTAATTTTATCGTTATTGTTGGATCTGACCGTAAGCTTAAAACAGCTCTGGCCATACCAAGAGATTTTCATATAGTTTGATTGTAGCATAAAAAAAAATTTAAACAAACAATTTTTACTTGCCCCGTAGTGAATTTTGGATTTACGGGGCTTGCCAAAAAAATAATTGTAGCTTATACTAAAAAATATCATGAAAACTTTAATCAATAAAAAATCAAACTTAATGGAAAGTCTTCTCGCAAAAGACGATTTTAATATGCCAAAATTTGGCGATGTTGTTGAAGCAAAAATAATCGGCATAAAACCAAACATGATTTACCTTGACCTGTTAAATTTTAAAACCGGAGTGATCTTTGGCGGAGAGATAAAAAAAAATCCGAAAGCATTTAAAAATATAAAAACCGGCAATCCAATGACGGTAAAGATTATAAATATTGATAATGAAGACGGGCTTATTGAAGTTTCTTTGTTAAAAGCTGGCGAAGAAAAAAAATGGCAGATTCTTAAAGAAACAATGGAAACCGGAGACACGATAGAAGCAATAATCACAAAGGCCAATAAAGGCGGCTTAATGATAGAAGTTAAAGGGATTGAGGCGTTTATGCCTGTTTCCCAGCTTGCCTCTATCCATTATCCAAGAGTTGAAGGCGGAGACAAACAAAAAATATTATTGGCGTTAAATAAATTAATCGGCCAGACAATAAAACTAAAAATAATTGATTTAAACTCCAAAGAAAACAAGCTTATTGTTTCAGAAAAAGCGGCCGAGGAAAATAAAATAAAAGAAATTCTAAACAAATATAAAGTCGGTGATGTTGTTGAGGGCGAAATCACGGGAATTGTTGATTTTGGCGTATTTGTAAAGTTTGAAGACCTTGAAGGACTAATCCATATATCGGAAATCGATTGGCAGATTATTGATAATCCAGCTGAATTTTTCAAAGTTGGAGATAAAGTAAAGGCGAAAATAGTTGAAATAGACAAAGATAGAGTTTCTCTTTCCACAAAAGCACTGAAAGATAATCCCTGGGAAAAAATCAGAGACAAATACGAGATAGGCCAGATTGTCAAAGGAACGGTTGTAAAATTCAATCCATTTGGCGCGTTTGTAAAATTAGACCAGCACATCCAGGGTTTAACCCATATTTCTGAATTCGGGACAGAAGCAAAAATGAAAGAAGCGCTTGAAATCGGGAAAAAATATGAATTTAAAATTATTTCCATCAAAACATCGGAATACAGAATGGCGCTAAAACCAATATTGGAAAAAGTCCCGACCGTAGTCCCGACCGGGGTCGGGACCAAAGTCGGGAAAAAAACAGAAAAATAATTTTTAGTAAAATTATATGCAAAAATCTGTCAAACTATTGACAGATTTTTGTTTTGGGTGTATAATGATAATAGTACCCTAATTGGTGCTGACAGTCCGCAGGACTGCCAATTTCAAGAGGAGGTTCTTTAATGTTTCTTCACCACAACGATTTTATAGTGTGGAGGAATGGCAACGAAATGGTCGTTGCCAAATTCCGAATCGTGGGCGAGGTCCAGAGAGCAGATGGCTGTATCGGGCACGTGTCTCAGCCCGAGTTCTGGGACACAAGCAAGAACACGGATCCGACCATCCGAGTCCTGACCTCGGTTCAATTCCAGTTCGCTGGAATCAGACCCGATGAGCTTGCAATGCTCAAAGTCAACGTTGCCACCAATAAAGGCACGGAGACCGAGCACTGCCAAAGCGGCCTGGCCCAGGACAACGTATTCGTGATCGAGTACGCTAGCCGCTGGCCGATGACCGTGGTGGTCAAGAACTTCTTGACCAACCATGAAACCGTCTTCGAAGTTCGCTGGGAACGTAAACCTCATGCGACCTTCTCGGACGAGTATGTCTTTTGGCTTCGGGTCGAGAAGTCCGAGAAGTCCATGGAAGACATCAAGAGCCATCTCGCTCTCGCGCCCGACAACGGCGATGGCAAGGGCCAGGACGACGGCAAGGACCATCGGCACACCGAGGAAGACGAAAGGCCCAAGGGCAGGCCGCGCCTCAAACCGGAACACGAGGTTCAAATTCGTGCCGGCACGCCGGCCAGTGAAGTCGCCGAAGAACTAGCCAGTTGACCAAGGAGGCAGCACAACAATGGCCACGTACCCGCAAGGGAACGTGGCCATCTTTCTTTTTATTTGAAAATTATTCAAAATATGCTATATTGATATAATATGAAAACAATTGTCAAAAATATAATTATAGTTTTTGTAATCCTGCTCGTAATATCAGGAATTTTTACTCTTTACTCCTCTCCATTGAAATCAACAGAAAAAATTCCATTAAGCAAGCTGGTTTCTTATATAAACAATGACGAAGTTGTGAAAATAACAATAACCCAGAATAAACTGGAAATAGAACTTAAAGACAATTCTAAAAAAATCAGCCAAAAAGAATCAGAGGCCAGTTTAACAGAATCTCTGAAAAATTACGGAGTTAATGTTGAAAAATTGAACAAAATATCTCTTGATGTAAAAGAAGAATCAGGACTGGTTTTCTGGATAAACACTTTATTGCCTTTTATCCTGCCCTTGGTTTTAATTGCCGGGCTTTTGTGGTTTATGCTCCGCCAGGCGCAAAAAGGACAAACCCAAGCGCTTTCTTTTGGCAAATCAGGAGCGCGAATCAACCAACCGGATAAAAATAAAAAAATCACTTTTAAAGATGTTGCCGGCGCCTATGAAGCAAAAGAAGAATTAAAGGAAATTGTAGACTTTTTGAAACATCCTCAGAAATTTCTTGAAATCGGCGCTAGAATTCCAAAAGGAGTTTTATTGATGGGGCCTCCGGGCACAGGCAAAACATTATTGGCCAAAGCTGTTGCTGGCGAAGCTGATGCTCCATTTTTCCATATTTCCGGTTCGGAATTTGTGGAAATGTTTGTTGGCGTAGGTGCGTCCAGAGTAAGAGACCTATTCCAAACAGCGAAAAAACATTCACCAGCAATTATTTTCATAGACGAGATTGACGCTGTCGGAAGGCACAGAGGCGCTGGACTTGGCGGAGGCCACGACGAAAGAGAACAAACTTTAAATCAGATTTTAGTTGAATTGGACGGATTTGATACAAACACGAATTTAATCGTCATAGCGGCAACAAACAGACCGGATATTTTAGACCCAGCGCTTTTAAGGCCAGGCAGATTTGACCGAAGGGTTGTTCTGGATATGCCGGATATTGACGAAAGGGAAGCAATTTTGAAAATTCACGCCAAAAACAAAAAACTGGAAAAAGATGTTAATTTGCGGGAAATGGCAGAAAGAACTCCGGGATTTTCCGGCGCTGATTTGGCAAACCTAGTCAATGAAGCGGCGATTTTGGCAGCCAGAAAAAACCAAAAAACAATCAACCAAAAAGAATTACTGGAATCAATTGAAAAGGTCTTGTTGGGGCCAGAAAGAAAAAGCCATATTCTTACTAAAAAAGAAAAAGAAATTGCTGCTTATCACGAAGCAGGCCATGCTTTAGTTAATGCCAGTTTAAAACACACAGATCCAGTACATAAGATTTCAATTATTTCTCGTGGCAGAGCAGCTGGCTACACTTTAAAACTTCCATCAGAAGATAAACATTTGAGAAGTAAGTCAGAATTTGTTGATGAATTGGCAGTATTGCTTGGCGGCTATTGCGCGGAAAAATTGATTTTCAACGAATTAACAACCGGCGCATCGTCTGACCTGGAACAAGCATCTGAATTAGCGCATCGGCTGGTCACTCAATACGGAATGAGTGAAAAATTAGGACCAGTAACCTATAAAGATAAAGGTGAATTAATATTTTTAGGCAGAGAATTAGCAGAGGGCAGGAATTATTCGGAAAAAGTGGCAGCTGAAATTGACAAAGAAATTGAAAAATTAATCCGCGACGCGGAAAAAACAACAGATAAAATCCTCAAGCAGCGCAAATCAAAACTCATCCAAATCGCCAAAGTTCTCACTGCAAAAGAAACAATTGAGAGAAAAGAATTTGAAGAACTGATTCACCCCCACACCTAATAGAATTATGTTCTATGTGTATATATTAAAAAGTTTAAAAGACCAAAAACTATATTTTGGTTCTACTAATGACTTAAAAAAAAGATTTAGAGAACATAATTCTGGAAAAGTTTTTTCTACAAAATACAGAAAACCATTCAAGCTTATCTATTATGAAGCTTATTCCATAGAAAAAGATGCTCGGCACAGAGAAAGTAATTTAAAATTAAGAGCCAATGCTTTCAATCAATTAAAAAGAAGGATTTCGGAAAGTATAAAATAAATTAATTTAGGTGTGGGGGTAAAGAAATAAATCAGGGCATGTAGCTCAGTTGGTCAGAGCACGGCTCTTATAAAGCCGGGGTCGATGGTTCGAATCCATCCATGCCCATTTTTTACAATTAAAAAATCTTCCGCACAGCGAAAGATTTTTTAATTCTGATTTTTGGTTTATTTTTTATCAACCATAATTGCTCTTTGGATAAAATCAACTGATTTGGGATTTATTTTTTCTTTAAAAATTTCATAGGTCTTCCTGCCATCTCCTTCCCCCCTGCAACTATACAAACCAAAATACAACGAATTATATTCGGGATAGGTATGGATTGAAACATGAGATTCTGCCAATAAAACCATTAAAGTAAATCCCTTTGGACTGAATTCGTGCGAAGCTTTTTCCAGTACTGTAAACTTGTCTTGCTCCAACGCCTCCAAAAGCGTTCTTTCTAATCTAAAACTATTATTCAGTATTTCTTGATTTATGCCATGCATAACGCAAGAAATTTCATTCCCCACTGACGGGGATTCATAGTTCATAGGCCGTTCTTTTTATCCCCACACCTAAATTTATATATTTCACTCTAATTATTAATTTTCTGAACTGATAAAATAATTCTAAAAAATTGCAAATTTCAAGATTTTAGGTGTGGGGATTATCTTGATTAATTATTAAGGTTCTGATAAGATAAATTATATTACAAATTAATTTTAAAACAAATTGTGGATAATTTTTTAAAACAATTTCGGGCAGTTAGCTCAGTTGGCTAGAGCGTCACATTGACATTGTGAAGGTCATAGGTTCAAGTCCTATACTGCCCACCTTTATGAAAATTCCAATTATTTTTGAAAATGAAGATGTTTTGATAATAGATAAGCCAGCCGGTATTTTAGTCCATCCCGTTCCCGCTTCCGCCGAGGCTTCGGCGGGCAAGAAAGACGAAAAAAATACATTAATTGATATTCTCAAACAAAAATATCCTAACGCACAATTAGTTCATCGATTAGACCAGGATACTTCAGGATTAATGGTAATTGCTAAAAATGAAAAAATTTCCGAATGGTTAAAAGAACAATTTGAAAAAAGAACAATAAAGAAAAAATATCTGGCTTTGGTAGTCGGGAGAATAAAAGACACAAAAGGAATAATTACAAAAACAATTTCCAAATCCAGAAAACGCGGAGGAAGCCAAACAACAGCGCCAATCAGAAAAAGACGGGAAGCAATTACCAGATACGAAGTTTTAAAAGAACTTGAAAACTACACTCTTCTTGAGGTTTCGCCTGAAACAGGCAGAACCCATCAAATCAGAATTCATCTTGCATCAATCGGCCATCCCGTTGCTGGCGACGAAAAATACAAATTCAAAAGACAGAAAAAATTAGAAGGACTAAACAGACAATTTCTTCATTCCCGATACTTGCAAATTCCAATGCCGGATGGTAGCATAAAGGAATTCCAATCCGAATTGCCCGAAGAATTAAATAAAATACTAAAAATAATATGAAATCAAAACTAAACATATTCAATAAATCCCAAATAAAGCAAGAAATACCCAATATTAGGTCGGGTGATGTTGTTCGTGTCCATGTAAAACTTTTAGAAAAAACCAAAAGAGGGGGGGATAAAACCCAGGTTTTTGAAGGCTTAATTATCGCGGTCAAACACGGCAAGGGACTAAACGCAACCTTTACGGTCAGAAAAATATCCGAAGGCATTGGTGTGGAAAGAATATTCCCAATACACTCTCCGTCTATTGCTAAAATAGAAATTGTTAAGCACTCAAAAGTCAGACGGGCAAAATTGTACTATATGCGCGAATTAACTGGCAAAAAAACCAGAATGAAAACAAAAGAATTATTGGGAGTTGAATGGGAAAGCGAAAAAGAAAAAGTCCCGACTGCGGTCGGGAAAAAGCCAAAAGAAAACAAAACCGAAGAAAAACAAGACAACCAGGAAAATAAATAATAAATTGGGCGAGTGGCGGAACCGGCAGACGCGTTGGACTTAAAATCCAATGGCTGTATAAGCCATGAGGGTTCGAGTCCCTCCTCGCCCATTTTTTATGGCGGTGGGGGCGATTAGTTCACCGGTAGAACGCTTCGTTTACATCGAAGAGGATGGGGTTCGATTCCCTAATCGCCCATTTAACGGGGCAAGTCCGGCAGGTCGGGGGTTTCCCGCTGAACGGGATCCCGTTTGCGGGACAAATCCCTCAGTGCCCAATGGCCTGGTAGCCAAGTGGTAAGGCAAGGGTCTGCAAAACCCTTATGCGTGGGTTCAATTCCCACCCAGGCCTCAATAAATTACGTCGAGGTGGCCCCGACGCACGAAGTGGTCGGGGTCCCGACACGAAGTCGTCGGGACTCAGTATAATAATATTCGCCGAGGTAGCTCAGTGGTAGAGCACACGACCCCATACTAAAATTTTGCCTGGGTAGCTCAGTGGTAGAGCACGCGACTGAAAATCGCGGTGTCGGCAGTCCGATCCTGCCCCCAGGCACAAATAAGGCAAAATTTAGTACGGGGCAAGCTGAAAATTTTACCCCGTAATTTGCGAAGCAATAGTTCGGGGCGTGGTGTCGGCAGTCCGATCCTGCCCTCCGGCACATTGCGGGAGTAGTTCAGCAGTAGAACGTCTCCTTGCCAAGGAGAAGGTCGCGGGTGCGAATCCCGTCTCCCGCTCCAAATAAAAAATTTCCTGACGCGATAGCGTTTAGAAATTTTTTATTTATTAATTTAATTATTTTTATAATTTAAATTTTTGACGGTAAATTTTTATAACAATCTATTTACATTAATTAAGAGTTAGAAAAAAAGAACAGACACCGTAAAATTGGTGTCTGTTACTCAAAGCGTTTTATTTGGTTACGCCTTGAGCTTAATGATGAGATCGCAAATCTCTGACGCAGCAAGGCCATAATTTTCGATCAATTCTATAGTTGGTCTTACCTTTCTTTCACGGAATCCCCCCCGACCTCTTTGTTCTTCTAGTCCATCGCGTGTGAGATAGAGAAAACAGTTTGGAGGATTACCGTCGTCGCTGTACGGATCCGAGGTACATGATCGATACGATCCAAGATCAATCTCGTCTAGCAAATCTTTTACTTCGCGCATCGCAAGCAATTTCTTTAATTCTACTAATGTCTTTTTCTTGCGACGTTGATCTTGAGACTTTGTTAAAACCTCCCCCTCGTCTTCATAGGTTTTCATTGTTTTCATCCTCCTTTAGTGTTCAAATTTTCACGACACTTTCGTGAATAAGGTTATCTAGCATTAAGCTCGACAACTTTTACATCATAGCATTGTCATAATTTTATGTCAAGCAAAATAAACAAAAATACCCGACAGTGATGTCGGATATTTTTTATTAATAATATAGTATTTTATGCGCGAGGGGAGACTCGAACTCCCACGGGCTTTCGCCCACACCCCCCTCAAAGGTGCGCGTAAACCAATTCCGCCACTCGCGCATGATTATTTATTTTTATTATCGGTATTTATAAAATTTTTTAATTTTATGTATTTGCGTTTAAGAAATGGCATGTTCTTATTATAGTATATTTTTTTAAATAATATTTTAGATTCAGTTTTAGCATAACATAACTGCCAACTTCTTCGACTAGTTTTTATGTGGCCCTTTATTTTTGCTAAATTTTTGATATTTTTTCTTAACCACTCTAAAAATGGTAAACTACCAGAGGCAAAAGTAGAATAAAACATAAAACTGCTTTTCCATCTCTTGTCCCAGTAAGCATAACAACTTCCGTCCCCATCAAAACAACCCCGCAAAAAGTCAAAAAAGTACTTTTGCGGGATTTTTAATTTAGAGATTGTTTTTGACTTTTTTGAAGTCAACCCAATTTTTAAAAGCCATTGATAAAAATTGATATCGCCAAATTGAATATGTGGGCATTTTTTACTAGATGATCCACTAGATTTTAATCCGATTTTGTTTTTTAGTCCGAGAATATTTTTAAATAAAATCACTAGGATTTTATCTTGGGATGTAAAAGTTATATGACGTTTATCTTTAGATAAATAACCATCAGTTGCAATTAAACCAATAATATAAGCAAATCGCGACGACCACCTAATATTAATATTTGATAATCTTTTCACAATTTAATTATATCAGATTTTTAAAGCAACTCAAAGTGTTTGCGTATACCAATTACAGCACTCGCGCCTATGTTTTTATTTTCTTTAAAATCTTTTCTATTTTGTCCGCTTTTTCTTCTGTTTCGTCTATTTTAAATTCTATTTTCGGCAAAAATTTTATTTTAACGAAACTTCCCAATTCTTTCTGGATGTGGGATTTTGTTTTTTCCAAAATTTCCAGAACTCTGCCCGATTTATTAAAAGGAATCACGCTTATCCATATTTTGGAATATTTCAAATCCTTGGAAGTGTCAACCTTTTGAACCGTAGCTAAAACATCTTTGCCTAAAAAAATTTCTTTTAAAAGAATAATGGCTACCGTCTTTCTTATCAATTCGTTTATTCGATTTATTCTTTCTTTCATAATTCTCTTTTAATTTTATCCTCTCTGTAAAAATTCAAAATATCACCTTCTTCAATTATCGGCTCGCCTTCAATCAGTAATCCTGCTTCCCTGCCCTTTTCAACTTCGCCAACATCTTTTTTATTTTGCTGTAATTGAACAACTTTTCCAAAACCTATTTTTTCATCGTTTCTCATAATGTCAGCCGAGGATTTGTTAACTGCTCTGCCTTCTAAAACTTTCCCGCCAACAATCATTCTTGATTTTTCTTTTCTAAATATGGCAATTACTTTTAATTTTCCCAAGTCCTCTCTTGAAATTTCCGGCTCAAGTAATTTTGATGCTTCTTTTTTAATATCTTCAAACAATTCATAAATTATTTCATAGCTTCTGATTTTAACCTTGCTTCTTTTTGCCATATCAAAAATGTTGGCTGGCGCTTTAACCCTAAAACCTATTATTACAGCGCTTGATGGAAAGGCTGATTTAACATCTGTTTCGGATATTTCTCCGACTTCGGCTTTTAAAATATTTAATTTAATATCAGCTAAATCGATCTTTGACAAACTCTCCAGAATCGCCTCTAAAGAGCCATGGACATCTGTTTTAAGAATAATATTCAATAACTTCTCAGTTCCGGACTGATCAACCTTTTTGGGAATAGGTAATACCCTTTTCTTTACTATTTCCATGGCCAAATTCTTTGCTTCATCCTCCGACAAAACAACTGAAAATTTCTCTCCCACAACTGGCACCTGGTTTAGTCCTAAAACAACAACTGGCGTGGATGGCGTAGCTTTATCAATTTGATTTCCCTGAAAATCTTCCAAGTTTTTAATTTTTCCGTACGCGCTTCCGCAACTTATCCATTGCCCTTTTTCTAATTCGCCCTCCAAAACCAATAAAGTAGCAACTGTTCCTTTTTTTTGATCCAAATATGACTCAACAACAACTCCGCTGGCTGGTTTTTCTACACCTGATTTTAATTCCTCCATTTCCGCCATCAACAGAATCATTTCCAGTAAGTCGTCTGTGCCGATTCCGGTCAGTGCTGAAAGTTTTATTGCCGGAACTTTTCCGCCTCTTTGCTCAACAATCAATCCTTCTTTTTCCAATTCTCCGAAAACTTTTTCGGGATTTGCCTGCGGCTTGTCCATTTTATTTAATGCGACAATAACAGGAATTTTCTCTTTTTCAATACAATCTATAACCTCTTTTGTCTGGGGTTTTACTCCTTCCTCGCCAGCAACAACCAAAACAGCAATATCAGCGACTTTCGCGCCCCTTGAACGCATCTGACAAAATGCCTCGTGGCCGGGCGTGTCAATAAAAGTAATTAATTTCCCCTTATGCTCAATTTGATAAGCGCCGATGTGCTGGGTAATTCCGCCTGATTCTTGCCCAACGACGTTTGTTTTCCTGATTGAATCCAATAAGCTTGTTTTGCCATGGTCAACATGCCCCAAAACAACCACTATTGGCGGCCTAACAATCAGATTATTTTGTTTTGAATTTTGAATTTTTGTCATTTGAATTTAAATTATTCCATAGCTTCGGCAATTGCTTTTTCTTCTTCTTTGGATAAATTATAAACTGATTTTCCTTTCTCAATCGGTTTTGTGAAAACTCTATTGCCATCGCGGGCATAAAGAGAAGATAGAACCAAACCATTATTATTGCTGTCTAATAAAGCAATCACAAAACTCTGGTCTCCGCCCGTATCATTAAAAGGATTAAACCTCACCAATCCGATTTTTGTAATACTTATATCAACTATTTCCTGAAGTTCTTTATTCCATTCGGATAATTTTTTAATATCCATCTCTGCTCCTTTGATTCTTTTCAGTTGTCCTGAAATCACTTCTTCCAAGTCCTTAACTTTCTTGCCTTTAAGAAAAATTTTGACTTTCTTTTTTAACTGTAATATCCCTATCAATAAAAAAACATTTATGACAAGCAAAATTGCCAAAATTATCAAAACTATTAAGTTGTTATTCGAAAAATTCTGCATAAATTTATAATCGGAGGAGGTGAGATTCGAACTCACGATACCCTTTCAGATATACCGCTTTTCGAGAGCGGCCCTTTCAACCACTCGGGCACTCCTCCTCGCCTCTCCAATTTTGGACCCACGGGGAATTGAACCCCGGACTCCTCCATGCCATGGAGGCATTTTACCGCTATACTATGGGCCCTTAAATGTGTGCCCCTAGGAGGAATCGAACCCCCATCTCTCCCTTAGGACGGGATTGCCCCGCCTGCCATCGCCTAATGCCCTGGCGAGGAGTCGAACCCCGATCTCTCCCTTAGGACGGGATTGCTCTGTCCATTGAGCTATCAGGGCTCAAGCCATGGCGGGCAGGTCTGTCCGTTGAGCTACAGGGGCTCAATAAAAGTTATCATACCACAGATTTCAGAAAAAACAAATCCCCCACCAATGTTTTGGCGGGGGAAAAGCCCTCTCCCTAAAGAATTAAAAAATAAGTTATTCTTCCACTATAATAACCTGGACAGGACAACTGGCAGCCGCGTCTTTATTGCAAGCAACATCCTGAACTTCTAATTCAAACCTCCCCTCTCCGATATCCTTTGAGCCCTTTAAAGTTGATTTTCCGTCTTCTCCCATTTCCCAAAAATTAGGACAAACTGCAACACAAGTGCCGCAGCCAATACATTTATCTCTTTGTTGTATGATTTTCGCCATAAAAAATTAGTAGTTAATTATTGCTTATTGTTTTATTATAGCTTAATTTAAAATTTCTGCCAAATTATTTTTTAATTTCAATTATTTCGTCTGATTCTGCTATTTTTGGCTGACTATCTGTGATTGAAACAAAAAATGTTTTATAGATAAATTTGTCAGAGTAAACCCCCTCACCAAAATTTTTGGTGTGGGGGTAAATTTCCAAATTAACAATCGTTCCTTTCTGGGTCTCCTCTGAAAAATACTGGTCAAAAACAAAATTGCCCAAAGAATAAAAAATCATTTTGTTTTTATATTTTTCAATGTTTTGGACAACATGAGGATGATGGCCAATAATCAAATCGGCTCCATTATCAATTATTTTATAGGCCAATTCCTGCTGCTGTTTGGAATTTTTTAATTGGTATTCACTTCCCCAATGAATATTTATTATCAAAAATGATTCCGGATTTGATAATTTTATTTCTTTTATGGCGTTTAAAATATCTTCGTCCGGACACGTTGAAGGAAATGTTTTATTAAATCCCAAAAATATCAAATTGTCTTTTTTGAATAAAAAATCCTTGCTGCAAACCAAGGGGTCGCCGAAAGAATCCATATTCGCTGATTTTAAAGTTTCTCTTGTTTCTTTCAATCCGTCCTGTCCCATATTCTGAGTATGATTATTCGCCAAATTCAATAAATCAAATCCGGCAAAATTAAGACCACCAACCGTCTTTTCCGAAAAAGCAAATTTCAAAGAAGAACGAGGAAATTGTATGGTTTTTTTAACAATCGGGCCCTCTAAATTACCGATTGCCAAATCCGCTTGTTTTAAAAAATCAGATATTTTTTCAAAAGGATAAGTTGCGCCATTTTCATCAATTAATTTTTCAACGCTCCTATCAAACATCATATCGCCGACAAAAACCAAAGAAATTGGCCTTATTTCTTCCTGAATTATATTTGCCGCCTGATTTTTTATTAAAATCTCCTTTTGACTGTATAAAAAAACAACGCCCGTAACCATCCCAAGCGTCAAAAGTAAAATAATTAAAAATATTATTTTTTTATTTAACATCTTTATCACTAAAAACCTGAGCCGTGAAAACATAAATTTCTGTTTCAAGATCTTTCCAGCAATCAGAGGGCAAACCGGCTTTTTGGGAACATAAAGTGCTTAAAAATTCATCCCTATCCCAGTTATTCTCAGTCGCAACTTGCGGCAAAAACACTCCGCTTCGCGAACCTTTCCTGATTTGCACTCCGTGCTTTCCGATTTCAACATCTTTATATGAATCAACTTTTTTTAATGGGCTTAAAACTGAAATTTCGTATTCTAAATCATCTAACTCGTCTTCTTTAACTGGATTAAATCTCGGATCCTGTGTTGCCGCCGCAATTGCCATTTCAATAACGTTTTCATAAAGAGGGGTTTCTGGCTCAAAAGTTCCAATACAGCCCCTCAATTCCTCATTCTTTTTCAAAGTAACAAAAACTCCCAATGGTTCATTTAAACTCTTATTATTTTCTTGTATTTTTATTGTTTCTTCTTTTTTAACATAATTTTCAACTGCCTGCTTTGCGATTTCCAATAATCTTTGCTGTTGTTCTAATAATAACTCTGAGCTTGTTGGAGGAGCCACAAACACTATACTCGCATAACCAACAACTTGGCTCTTCCCTGCCTCGCCGGCAGGCGGGTCGCCTATAATATCCCCTGAATTAGCATATTTCAACAATTTAATTTCATCCCCGCCCAATAAACCCATCACCACTTCAATTGCGTCTTGTCCGCAAGCACAGGTTTGCAAATTATTTATTCCCTGTCTTTTCAAATCAGCGATTGTTTTAACCAAATTTTCCCTTTTGCCCGTTAAAATCGCCTCTATAACTTTATTGTCAGAATATTTCGCATCTTCGTATTTTGGATAATGAGACAAATCAGAACTAACAACAATTAAAGTTTTTTCATTTATTAAATTTTTTAATGCATTTATCAAAATATCGACTGAATCCGATTTATTGCCCAGAATAATCGGCACAACCTTAAAATCTTTTAAAACCTTTTGCAAAAACGGCAACTGGACCTCTAAAGAATGTTCTTGCTGGTGAGCACTTTCTTTAAAATATATTTTATCGCTGGAATCCATCAGTTTTTTGGCAAAATCCTCGTCAATTTCAATATCGCCCAAAGGAGTCCTAAAATATCCTTTTGCAAAAACTGAGGCGCCGTCAAAATACTCTTGATGGCTGTTGCCGATTAGAATAACGGTGTCTATTTTTTCACCAATCAGCGCCTTATAAGCATAGGCTGCCACTTGACCGGAATAAACATAGCCAGCGTGAGGCACGATAATTGCATTAATACTGCCGTCGATTTTCAACAAATCCGCTTTTTCAAAAAACCCGTCAATCATCTTGCTAAGCGCGGCCTTATCGCCTGGATAAAAAGAACCTGCCACAACAGGTTCTCTGATTAATTTATTGTCTTGTTTTATTGCTCCTTGATTATCTTTTTTCATTGATTTGTTTTTATCAAAAATTAAAGCCGCACCGACAATTAACAATATAAATATGGTAAAAAATAATATTTTTTTCATTTATTCTTCCTTGGTTCTGCTAACATATTCGCCTGTTTTGGTGTTTATTTCAATAATCTCGCCCGATTCAACAAACAACGGCACACTTATCATTGCGCCTGTTTCAATTTTTACTGATTTTGTACCGCCTTGAGCAGTATTTCCGCGAACTGAGGGCGGCGCCTCCACAACTTTAAAGGTCATTTTAATCGGCAGAACAATAGTTATGATTTTTCCCTCAAATTCCATTATTTCCACTTCTGTGTTCGGCTTTAAATAAGAAATCATATCGCTTAACTGCTCTTTTTCCAGTTCAAACCTTTTTGACTGGTCTTTGATATCATAAAAAACGAATTTTCCGCGGTGGCCGTAAAGAAGTTTGGCTGTCTTATAATTAATTTCCGCTTCTCCAAAACTTTCCGTATGCTGAAAATTCCGACTTATGGTTTTCCCGGTAACAAGATTTCTTATTTTTGTCTGGGCAACGGGCTTTCTCTGCTGCATTCTCATAAAATTAAATTCAAGCACCTGATATGGCTGCCCTTCCAAGACAAAAATTGTCCCTGGTTTTAAATCATTATAATTAATCATGGTGTTTCTACTTTATCAAATTCCGCTATAAAAATCAAGCTCATCTCTGAGCTTGATTTTTATTTGAATGATTTTTAAATCAATTCTTAAATGCGAGTTACGTTTGTTGCGTTTGGTCCTTTTGGAGAATCGGCTTTTTCAAAAGAAACTTTATCACCCACTTTTAATTCTTCAAAAGTTACGCCCTTAAGTTCATTTTTATGAAAAAATAAACCTTTTTCCTCGCCTTCAACTTTAATGAATCCAAATCCTTTGTCTTCTATAAGTTTGTCAATTGTTCCTTCCATAGTTTCAAAATTAATTTAATTAATGTTTTAAGGTTTACCCCGTTAAATAGTTGCGAAGCAAATTTAACAGGGTGAATCCTAAAGTTTGGTTTCATAAATAAATTCGACTAAATCTTTATTAAGCAACCATCTTATATAAGATAATGTTAACATTTAAAAATTAATTAATCAATCCCGCCTCGGGCCGAGAACCTGTTTAGTATATCATCAATGAAAAATTCATCATGGTTAGTTGGAGTATTGAAAATATAAATCTGTTCCGTTCCAACCGTCAGCGTCCTTGAATACTCCGCTTCCGCCTTTGGGCGTTGGCTGAATAATACTTAAAGTAACCGGCTCTTTGTCATTTTCCAAATTGGCGTATAAAGCGCATTTGGTTCCGTCGTCACTAACAATATATCTGTATCCCGACTGAATGTCGTTGCCGCTTTTCGGATCTTTGGGCACGTTTCTTAGGTATTGACTATATTGAGGATTTTTCGCAATCAGTTCTTCGGCAATGGGCAGCAAATCGTAATCTCCTCCGCCAGCATCGGGCAAATAACAGGACAGGATTAAAAACCTGGCAATTTGGGAAATCTCGGCTTTTCGTTTCACGTCCCTGGCCTTATTTCTGACCGAACCCAAAGAAACCAGAATAATACTGGCAATTATTCCGATAATCGCAATCACCACCAAAGTCTCTATCAGGGTGAATCCTCTTCTTTTCATACTTTAATTCTATCAAAAAATCGCCTTAAAGACGATTTTGCCAGGGGTCGCCTTCGTCCCTCGACAAGCTCGGGACTTCGGCGGACTAAATCGGCGACTGGAACAAATTAGAACCTATTTACTAAACGTTTAATCGGCAGATTAGATACTGTTAGAGCCTCTCGTAATTAATTTTTATTTTTCCTACATTTAGGATAATATAAAGATAATGAAGAAACCAATCATTTTTTCAATCATCGTCCTCGGCATTTCCTCGGTCATTAGCCAATTATTGGTAATTAGAGAATTTACCATTAGTTTTTATGGCAATGAATTTTTTATTGGCTGGATTTTATTTTCTTGGCTTTTTTGGGTGGGAATGGGGAGTTTATTTTTAAATAAATTCTTTACCAATAATAAGACTTTTAAAGTCCTTATTATCTGTCAGTTCTTGGTTGCTATTCTTTTGCCCCTAGAAATTTTTCTTGGTCGTTTATCTCGAACTTTACTTTCTAATGCTACGGGTCAAATTCCGAATTTAATCCCTGCCCTTTTGTATTCATTCATTATCCTTGCCCCATTGTGTCTAATTTTAGGACTCCAATTTGTCCTAGTTAGTCGCTTTTGGAAAATATCTGACGAAAAACTAATTTTAAGTCAACTCCTGGGTAAAAGTTATCTTTTAGAAGCAATTGGTTTTATTATTGGAGGGGTGGTTTTTGGTTATTTTCTGATTTTTATTAATGAATTTAAAGCTGTCTCAATTTTAGCTTGGTTAAATCTTTTATCTATTGCTTTTTTTGTTCTTCTAATTAAAAAACCGACCCCTATTTTAAAATCATTATTAGTTATTTTAATTATTCTTTTTATGGGAATATTTGCTTTTTCTAAAAACATTAATAATTTTGCTAATTCTTTCCTCTTCCCCAATCAGAAACTAATTGAATCTAAAAATTCTATCTACGGCAACATCACTGTAACTAAAATAAAAAATCAATATAATTTTTATGAAAGCGGTTTAATTTTGGGTCCTGATAAAGAAGAATTTTTTAATGAACAAATTGCCCATCTTTCTTTGCTTTTTCACCCTAACCCCAAAAAAATTCTCTTAATTGGCGGTGGTTTTAATGGTGTTTTAAACGAAATCTTAAAGCATCAGCCCGATAAAATTTTCTATGCGGAAATTGACCCATCGCTGATTGAAATTACAAGAAAATATATTCCAAAAGAAATCCGCCAAGGATTAGAAGATAAAAAAGTAAAAATAATTAATGTTGATACTCGCTATTTTATTAAAAATAGTTCAGAAAATTTTGATGTTATTATAATCAATCTCCCTAATCCCTCTACTGCTTTGATTAATAGATTTTATACCCAAGAATTCATCAAAGAGGCTAAAAACCATCTTAACCCCGAAGGAATTATAACAACTTATTTGTCGTTTTCGTCTGATTATCTTAGTAAAGAAATGGAAAATTTAGATGTTTCTTTATTTGGATCTCTAAAAGAAATTTTTCCCTATCTATTAGTTTTGCCAGGAGACGAACATTTATTTATTTGCTCTTTAGATAAAGTTGATTACAACCCCAAAGCATTAATCCAAAGATTAAAACAAAGAAATATTAAAACCAACTTTGTTAATGAGGCGTATATTCAATATCGTTTAACCAATGACCGAGTCCCTAAAATTATTTCTGGTCTGGGAAAAAATAAAGAAGCAAAAGCCAATCAAGATCAACGGCCTATAAGTTATTATTATAATTTTGTTTATTGGGTCTCGTCTTTTTATCCCAAATTAGCCAAAATTCTTAACGCATTTAGTAAGATAAAATTTGTTTGGGTCGTTATTTTTCTTGCTCTTGTTTTGTTATCATTAATGTTTGTTCTGAGAAAACGAAGAGATAATATCAAAAAACTACTAGCAACAACGATGGCAATTGCTGGTTTCTCCTTGATGGCAACTGAAATAATTATCATTCTTGGCTTTCAGATTTTTTATGGCTATCTTTATTATGAAATTGCTTTAATTATCACGGTTTTAATGACCGGTATAACTCTTGGTAGTTGGCTTGGGCTTAAAAAAATTGAACAAACCAAAATTAAAACCATTATAAAAATTCATAGCTTAATAGTGGTCTTTTTATTGGCTTTTTTAACTATTTTTTATTGGCTATTTCAAGTCCAGCCAAAACCATCAATTATTATAGAAATAATCTTTTTACTGATGGCGGGTTTAATTGGTTTAATTGTTGGCTTTGAATTTCCAATTGTTAATAACCTTTATCTAAAAAATGAAGAAAGGGATAAAAAAGCCGGCACCATTTATGGTGCCGATCTCCTTGGCTCTTGTCTGGGTGCCTTATTAATTAGTATTCTTGTTCTTCCAATTTTCGGAATTTTTCAAACATTAATTCTTTTAGCTATTTTGAATATTCTGATTGCAATCTATTTATTCTCTCTAAAATCAACAGGTTAAACGCTCACTTCCAAATCCCGGGAATCTGTTCTCCATCCAGACATTTACCATCAACCAAATTATTGACTGTTATCATATAACCTTGCCGGCCAATGGCAAGTGTTTTTGATTGAGGACAATAGCTGGATTCACCTTCAGGATAAACAATATTCCCAGTATAAACAAATTTCAAACCTTCTTCCATGGCAATCTGCCGGGCCCTAATCAGCGTTTCCGACGGAGTTGGTGGCAAATTTTGCAGCTTATAATCCGGATGAAAAGCAGAAAAATGTAACGGCACATCATCACCCAAATTTTCTTTTATCCATTTTGCCATATCTCTAATTTCTTCCTCGCTATCATTTTCTCCTGGAATCAGTAAATTCACAATTTCCAGCCAAACTCCTTTTTCTTTAATAATTTTCATTGCCTCCAAAACCGGCGCCAAATGACCGCCAGTAAATTTTTGGTAAAATTCTTCTTTAAATGATTTTAAATCAATCTTGTAAGCATCAATGTGGGGCAATAATTCTTTTAATGGCTCGACGTTAATATAACCAGAACTAACTACCGCGGTTTTTAAACCTTTTTCATGGGCTAATTTCGCCACATCGAACATGTATTCGTAAAAAACTGTTGGTTCGTTGTAGGTAAAAGCAATTATCTTGTTCCCGTTTTTTAAGGCATCATCAACTACTTGTTCCGACGTCATCTCTACTGATTTAACTTCCCAGGGGAAAACTTGAGAAATCTGCCAATTCTGGCAAAAAGAACAGCGCATATTACAACCAGTAGTGGCAATTGAATACGCTGTGGCGCCTGGCAAAACATGGAAAAATGGTTTTTTCTCAATTGGGTCAATGTGCTGGGTAGAAACTTTGCCGTAATTCAAGCTATAAAGTTCGCCATTAATATTCTGTCTTGCCCTACATAATCCAATCTGCTTTTCGGATAAAATACAACGGTTAGGACAAAGACCACATTGAACTATTCCATTGGATAATTTTTCATAAAATTTTGCTTGATGCAAACCCTCATTACTCTGTTTCGCGCCCTTTTCCCGACTATAAATTAAGTAACCAGCCAAAGCCAGTATAATTATCAGAAATAAAATGGCAAAAAATTTTTTTACCCCGTTAGAAATTTTTGATTTAGACATAGTCCCATTTTATGAACCCCATATTTCTAACAGGGTTCATATAAAATAAAACCACAAAAACAAAATCAGCAATAAAATGGCAAAAACAAAAGTATAAATGTTTACTGATTTAGCGGTTTTAAATACGCTCCATCTTCTTAGGGCATAACTTGTGGCAATTCCAACATGTAAAACAAAAAAAATAAAAAATGGAATAGCCAATAATCTATCGTGAAGGTATCTAGAAAAAACTGGATTTATAATCATCTTAGTTATTCCATAACCAGAAACAATATATAAAATCACCAAAACCAGCAAAACCCAAGCACTGAATCTTTCTAATTTAATTAAAAATTTATCCATATTAAACCGAATGGAAAATTGTTAACCCTCTAATAATATAATAAATCCCATAAACTAAAAAGGCAAAGCCAACGACCAATCCGGCAATCCTGGCAATTAAGCGAAACTCTTTCATTTTTCCTAAAAACCCCAAAAAAGTTACTGGCAAAAAATAAATCGTTGTTCCTAAAAAAAACATTAAAAAATAAATCATCCCTCTCAAGACACTGTGAAGAGTAAAAACATAAGCCAAAGACATCAAAAATGGCGGGCAGATATTTATACCCATTAAAAAACCCATTAGAATCGGGGATTTTTCCCTGAATTTAACATATTTAGCTGAACAAAAAATGCCTTTTGGCTTTAAAAAACCCAGGGCATAAAAAATTAAAAGAATAGACAAAATAATCAAAGAAAAAATCAAAATTAAATTTACGGTCTGATTATTAACTCTTTCTCCCAAATAACCAAAAATTGCTCCGAAAAGAATATAGCCACCCAACCGACCCAAAATAAATTCTAAGATTATTTTGAAATTTTTTCCAAATTTTCTTTCTTCCGAAACTAAATATGGCGCAATAAACGGCACGCAATATGTAAAACAGAAAATCCCGACGGAAATCCCTAAAAAAAATGGTTGGACTAAATAATCACTCATATCTTATAAATTACCATATTTTTGAACTAAAAGCACCGTTTAACACGGTGCTTCAAGCAAACAAGCGTTCTAATTGGGGGTCAACGACTGGAACAAGTAAAACAATTTTTACTTATAAAACAAAATAGCCAAGATAAGTAAAAATAATCCCCAGAACAAAAACAATTGCCCCATAAATGCTTAACTGTCCCCCGGATATTTTTATAGAATTATAAAGCTTGATAGATTTTTCCGGGATAACTATCATCATTAATCCTTTTAACAGTGCCAGCCAGCCAAAAATCGTTATAATTATTGTCCAACCACCAATCCAAATATTGTGATAGGCAACCAAAAAATAACCAATAACAAAAACTAACAACCCCGTCACAAAAAGCACTGCCTCATTATCAATCATTTTCTTTAACATTTCCTTATAAAAACGAGGGCTAACTAACATTCCAAGGCCAATGGCCAAATAAGCCAGCCCCAAAATTTGAAAAATGCTTGCGTCAGTCATAATTTTAATCTTAATTATTATTACTTCAATTCTACCAAAAAATCGCCAAAAAGACAATTTCTTAAAATTAAGATAGGTGGGTCGGAGAATGGAACGAATTAGAACCTGTTTGATAAATAGTTTAGCGTAAAATTTCTACCCTACCCCGCTACTCACTATATTGTGAAGCTTGATGAATTTTTATTACTCATTTCTTTCTCTCTTCCCTTTCCTTCTAAACCAAGCCAGGGGTGATAAACGGATTAGTTTCTTTGCTAGTCTGGCCCCTCTTTTATATTTTGCTTCTTGTCTACCTTTATTTTGCTTCAATTCTCGCTGGAGTTCGTCTTTTACTTCATCAATGGCCAGTCGTAAATCCTTTTGCCTGCTTTCTGACCTCAAAACCCTTCCTTGACCAGGCAGTCGAATATCTACTTCAGCATAAAATTGTTCTGTTCCTTTCTGATGATGTTTCGATGGCTTACCAACTTCTACCCAAGCCTGAACACTACTATCAGCATCTTCAATAAATTTATCCAAGGTTCCAATCTTTTCATAAATATACTCATAAAGAGAATTATCCAATTTTATATTAGTTACTTTAATGTTGAGCTTTAGCATAATTTAATTTTTACAGAATTTTATTATAAAAACAAGCCCCTTTTGATAGGACTTGTTTTAAGCAAAAAATAACCAATAATTGCCAATTATATAAATTATCTGCGACTTTCATGTGTCTCTATCTTAACACAAAAAACCCGAGAAAAAATCTCGGGCTTATCTTTGGGGTCAGCTAAGGAACGTTATTAGAACTATCGTGGGTAATCCTGGAGCAATTAATAGTTGTTTCGAGCAAATGCAGGTAATAAAGAGTGTTAATAACAATAACTAAAAATATGACACCAGAAGAAAAAAATTTCTTATTAAATAATAATAAAGGAATAATAAAACAACCCAAAAAAGAGCCGGTCAATGAAACAGAAAAATCTTTAACGCTTTTCAGATCGCGCTCACAGGCCCTACTCAAAGAATCATTAACAGAAAACTACCAAGAGCTGGCCGTGGGTTTTGCCAATCAGCTTATAGAGGAGTTTGACTGCAAAACGCCAAGCGAACAAGCATTGGCTCAGATGGCAGCTCTTTCTCATGCAAAAGCATTGGATTATTCAGAGGCATTACGTGACTGTCGAGCCATCGAGTGGCACAGTAGTCAAAAAAATGGTTTTTTCTCAATGATCGGCAAAGAGATAGATCGGGCAAACCGGCAATTCATAATCGCAACTATGGCATTGAAACAATTAAAGGCGCCTTCGGTGGAAATAAACGTAAGAGCCAAAACTGCCTTCATTGCCAAAAATCAACAATTGAACGTAAATCAAGATAATAATAACAATAATGAAAACATTGAACCCAAATGATTTCGGAAAAAATATTTTAGTAGAAGACTGTCAGAAAATCAAAATAAAGGATTTTTTGAAAGTTTGTCGCACCGAATTAAAAAGAGCGATTCTGAATTCGGAGATAGAAACAATGGGCATAAACATCAACTTGGCCACTTCCAAAACCTGCTTTAATGGCATTCGATTCTGGTTTGTCTGCCCACTATGCCATAAAAGGGCCGGCGTGCTCTTCAGCCACCCAATAACAAACGAGGTTGGTTGTCGGACGTGCCTAAAATTAGAATACAAAAAAAGAAGATATAAAGGAATGATTGAGGAACGATTCATTAATGATCATAAAAATTAATAAAACAATCTAAAACATATAAGCTGGAAAAAACAAAAGAAAAGAGGTAATATTAAGTCATGAACCAAAATAATTCTAAAAGAAAAAACCCACTCAAAGTAGAAATGGAACAAACCACCCAAGAACGTATTAATCAATACAAAACACAAGCGAGTAAGGTTGTTAATTATTTGAATCAAAATCCCGATGCGCCACAAAGACAACGAGAAACGGACACGAGATACGTTGCGGTAGAAATAGAAAAATTAGAGAGAATTTTTAATGAGATTATACCATATATTGTTAAAATACGTGAACACATTAAAGATGTCCTTGATCAAAACAAATTAACGGCGAGCTACCTTCTGTTTGGCAAAATATTTCAGAGCTGGCAGGCGCTATTCTTACTCGCGAAGAATGGTTTTCATTACGAAGTAATGGAACTTTTACGCTCCATCAGGGAATCAGCAGATCTAATCTTTTTCTTCATGCAAGGCAATGATTCAAGTCCCGATCTTGAAAAATGGTTTGCGGGTGAAATTGTGAGCAATGAAAAAGCAAGAAAAGCCATGCACGATTTTATGAATGAAGAAATAAGCAAAACTGGGGTGACGCTGCCAATCAGTGAAATAAAATCCGGTGTTTATGGCGGTCTTTCAAAATATGCTCATGTTTCTTACGCTGCATTACTCGATTCGTTTAATGTTTTTAGTCGAGATTTTGATTTTGAAAGAACGGCTGGTTTCCACTATACGCGCACGAGCAGCTTACCTTTTGCATACGGCGATATGTACAATACAATCACTTCTCTCAAATATTTTTATCAATCCATAGATGATAAAGACTCCTATGAAAAACTGAATTTAATATCAAAAAAGAATTTTCCAAAGTACGATACTAAAGAAAATAAACAAGAAATACAAGAAACAATCAAAAAATACTTATAAATCTTATGGCAAAAGATTATTCAAAATTAGAGAAAGAGGAACTACTCAAGGTTATCGAGAAACTGGAATCCCGCAAAAGATACGGACTGATTTGGGACGAAGAAAAAACCAAAGAACAATTTGAAAAAGAATCGGAAAATGCCTTGCCGGTTTTGAAAGAAATCAAAGGCAAAGAAATCAAAACCGATCCGGCGAAACCGACCAATATTTTAATCGAGGGTGACAATTACCATGCTCTTTCTGTCTTGAATTATACTCATCAGGGCAAAATTGATGTCATTTATATTGATCCGCCGTATAACACGGGCAATAAAGATTTTAAGTATAACGATAGTTTTGTAGAAAAAGATGACGCTTTTCGTCATAGCAAATGGCTCTCATTTATGAGTAAGCGGTTGAGATTGGCTAAAAATTTATTGAAAGATACGGGTGTGGTATTTATATCTATTGACGATAACGAAGCGTCGCAACTTAAATTATTATGTAATGAAGTATTTGGTGAGGATAATTTGCTTGATGTTTTTTATATTCAAGTGAGATACGCCGGTAAATCACTAAACGAGAAAGACAATTTTCAAAAACTGATAGAACAAGTTTTTATATACGCAAAAAATAAATATCTTTTTTCTCCAAATAAACCATCTACGGAATATAATACCGATACATTCAGATTCAAAATCATAGAGAAAGGGCATGGCAAAGAGATCGTTTTGGGAAAGAAAAAAGTGATTATTTTCAAACATGGTCAATACGAAATAAAAGAAGAAAAGCCAAATATTAATTTATTAAAAGCAACATGGGCGAGTGGAAGTATTTTGAAAGGTAATACGTCTGGAAAATTTTTTCACAACTTTATTGAAAACAGAAAAAGTATAGACGGACTTAATGTTCTTTATAAGGTCTCTGGTATTGGCGAAGATGGATTGGGATATAGATATTTTACTGGACCCAAAAAAGAAGCTACTACAAAAGGATTATTTTATTCAGGCATTCCTCTTGACAGACGGACAGAAATTGAAAGTGGCAATGGATCGCAAAAAGAAAAACCAATCATAAACTTTTATGATTTTAGTGGTGATTTTGGGAATATCCGGCACGAGGGAGGAATGGATTTTAGAAGCGGGAAAAAGCCGACACGCTTATTAAAAATGCTTATTAATATACATAAAGGGAAAAATGTTAGCGTCTTAGATTTTTTTGCTGGGTCTGGTTCAACCGGTCATGCAGTACTTTCATTAAACGAAGACGATAATGGCAATCGTCAATTTTTACTTTGCACGAATAATGAAGAAAATATTTGTACAGATGTTTGTTATCCACGAGTAAAGAATGTCTTAAGGGGATATCAAGCAGTTAAGGGTTTAGGCGGAAATCTCAAATATTACAAAACCGCTTTCGTCAAAAACTCTATTAGCCGAGATGACTTAAAGATTCGCATTACCAGCGAATGCACGGAAATGCTTTGTTTGCGTGAAGGAATTTTTAAGGAAGCAAAAAAGAAAAGCGACTATCGCATTTTTGAACAAAACAACCGAGTAATGGCAGTATATTACGCGCTGGAACACAACGGCTTGGAGCAATTGAAAAAGGAATTGGACAAGATGAAGGGTAAAAAGATTTTGTATTGCTTCACACTTGATCCGTTGGGATTAGATAAAAATGATTTTGCTGACTGGAAAGGTGTAAGTTTGGAACCAATCCCACAAAAGATTTTAGATATTTATGAACAAATATATGAATATTGATCTGAAACCATATCAAGAAATAGCTGTTGACGAGCTTATCGCCACAGTTAAAAAACTACTTGAAAAAGAGGGGCAAAAAAAAGTATGTGTTTTTCAAGCCCCCACCGGAAGCGGAAAAACGATAATGACCGCTAAATTTATTGAAGAAATCACCAAAGAATTGGTTGATGAAGATTTATGTTTCGTGTGGGTGAGTATTGGCAAGGGCGACCTGCATTTACAGAGCAAACGCAGTTTAGAAGAAGTCTTTAGCGGCACGCCAAGAGTATCGCTTGTAGAAGAAGAATTTTCTGGAGGACGAGAACGAATTGTCAGAAACGAAGTGGTAGTTGTTAATTGGGAAAAATTACGAAGCAAGGATAGCAAAACTGGCGAGTGGAAAAATATCTTAATGAAAGACGGAGAAAAAATAAACTTTCGGGATGTGCTGACAAAAACGCGAGAACAACGAAAGATTATTTTGATTATTGACGAGAGCCATATTGGAGCAACGGCAGAACGAACTAACGAACTACGAGAGGAAATAAACGCCGATGTCATTTTGGAGATGAGTGCGACGCCAAAAATCCAGCCCGATCCACGTGACTTGGCGCGGGGCACGGCCGGATTCATTTTTATCGAACCAAAAGAAGTTATAGACCAAGGAATGATTAAAAAAGAACTAATTATTAACGAAAAAATTGATAAGATTGGCAATAATGAAAGCGACTCACAAGAAGTAGTTTTAGAGGCGGCATATCAAAAACGACAAGAATTAAAAAAGCTTTTCACAAAGGAAAAATCTATCGTCAACCCGCTTGTATTAATACAAATACCAACTGCCGAAGCCGGCAAAGATAAAATTAAAGCAGTTAAAGAATTTTTGTCGCGTAAAGGTATTACCGAAAAAAATGGCAAACTTGCAATTTGGCTTGCAGATGAAAAATCTGCTGCCTTGGGGCCAAAAAACGAATGGGTTAGGGATATAGATAATGAAATTGAGTTTCTCGTTTTTAAGCAGGCTATTGATACTGGATGGGATTGTCCGCGCGCTCATATCTTGGTTAAGTTTCGCGAATCACACAGCGAAACCTTTGAGATTCAAACTGTGGGGCGGATTTTACGAATGCCAGAACAGAAGCATTACGCAAACGAACCCTTGAATGTCGGATATATTTATACCAATGTCCAAAGTATTATCGTAAAAAAGGAAGACTATAATCCAAACATTATTAAACATCTTAAGGGTGTTCGTGTAGAAGAATATAAACCAATTAAACTTGTTTCATATTACAAGGCGCGCGCTGATTACGGCGACATCACGTCAAGTTTTACGCCCGTGTTTGAAAAAGTTACCTGTGAACATTTTGGATTGAAAGGTGATCATGCTTTTTTTGCCCAAAATGTGAAGAAGTTAGAGGACCAGAGCATGGTACTTGATATTAAAAAGTATCAGCAGGACATCATCGCTAACGCCAAAATCGAGGGCAAGAGTTTTGATGAGATTAAGGGCAAAATTAACTCTAAGGAATACGCTCGTCTGACTATTGCTGGAAATGATTTACAGGCATTGTTTGAACAAACCATCAAAAATAATCTCGGCTCTTTCAAAAACATCAAAAGATCAGTACCAAAAGTAAAAACCGCAATCTATGCATGGTTTAGAAAATATCTCGGCGCAAAAGAATGGCCGGAAGAAGCGATCCTCGTGCAAATGATTTTCTTACACAACGGGAATAGAAAACGATTCGAAGCAATTTTGACCGATGCAATTGAAACATATAAAGCGGTGCGAGAAAAAGAGGTTAAGAAAAGAATTGAGGAAAGCGAGCAATGGTATGATTTTGATGTCGAGCCAGAAAGTTTTTTCAATAAATATGCCGATGAACTTGTTGATAGTAAAAACTATGTTTATAGGCCATGTTATTTGAGTACAACGCGATTAGATCCCGAGAGACGCTTTGAAGAGTTTTTGAATGAAAACGCCAAGAAAATAGTCTGGTGGTGGAAGAATGGCGAAAACAAACAGAGTTACTTTGGTATTAAATACGAATACCCCATCGGTGTTATACATACTTTTTACCCCGACTATCTCGTACGATTCACCAATGGACTACTTGGCATTTTTGAGGTAAAAGATAGCGGAGATCGAGATGGTACAACCTACACAAAAGCGAAGGCTGAAAAATTACAGAAATATATCAAGGGACAAAACAAAAAGAGTAAAAAGCTGTTTGGCGGTGTTGCGATCAAAAAAAACAGCAACTGGCTTTATAACGATAGTGAGAAATATAACGATGCCGATCCAAAGCAGTGGAAGGCTTTGGATTTAAGCTAAATAATTTTTATACAAAGATGAAGCCAAAAAAAGACTTAGAAGCCATTCATAAACACGATTTAAGAGACATGCTCAAAAACTTGAGTCTCTTGGAAGATTTTGATAATCAAAAAATTAAGTGCCAATTTTGTAATGATATAATTCAGGAAGGCAATTTTGGAGCCATATATACTCAAGACAAAAAAATAATGTTTTCTTGTTCTAAGTTAGAGTGTCTTAATAAATTACCGAAAAAATAAACATGAGTCTTTTGTCATCAATTTTAACCTTCGGCGCAACTACTGGATTTTTTGTCTGGTTAATTATTTATCTTTTTGTTCTACATCAAGAGAAGGGCGAAAAACTGGTCGGTTGGTTGGCAAAATTGATTGCATGGACCGGCAAAACAGCAGAGAAGACGGCAACTGCTATGAGTATCCAGGGCAAAGTCGATAGTTTTATTGAAGCGATAAATACAGAAGTAGAAGATTTATTACCGTATGGCTTAAAAGTAAAATGGATTTCTCCGGAATTAGACAAAGAAGCTTTTATTGAGAAGGATAGGGTGGTTATTTTACTTTCATATCACAACAATAAAGATGAAAATCTATCAAAAGCTACGCTTTTATATATGAACAAGGCGGTAATTCCCGAAGCACGACCCCATATCCACACAAAGCTTGGAAAAGCAATAGATTTAATGATGGCAAAAAAGGCACTTTATTCTTTTGTTGAAGCAAGAAGTTCCTTTGGTTATTTTGTTAATTCGGTTTTACGCCCCGCGGTTGATCAAGATCAAGAATTGAAAGAATTTTGCCAAACGATTGATGCTACCGACGAACGGGGTCTGTTTACGAGAGTTTTATTAAGAGAATTACTGGAGTTAGGCCGCAAGAAGGCTTGTATCACTGAAACAGGAGATACGGTTTTGGAAAGTAATAACTTCGCAAAATTTCTTAATGAAATCGCAAAAAAAGAAAAAGGCGAAGATGTGCCATTAACTTTTGCTGGTTGCGATATCAAGGTCGCAATTATATTAGTGGCAAGAGCGGGAGTCGAATTGCTTACGATTGACCCATTTATAAAAAGAATAAAAGAGAAAATAAAACAATCTATAAATGTCGTTTATATATTTGCGAGGGGACAAAATATCGGTATTGCTAAACAAGTTAGTAATGGTTGCAAATCTTTGCCTGGGTTAATTAAGGTTCACGAAGAAGAATTTCCAACAAAATCGCCAGAGGGCGATACAAGAATTGGTTACTGTGCAATTTTTTATAATCGTAAAGTATCTTAATATTGATTCATGAATAAAAATCTCTTTCAAAAATTATTAAAAATTATCTCGGCATTATTTAAGGACAACAAAGAAGTTAACGCCCCACTAATAGAAACGAAGCCGATAGAGATACTGCCTCAATTTTCAGTTAAAAAATTATATATAAATAGCGAGATCGGTTTGAGGGTCAGGTCATCGCCGGAAATAAAGCCCGACAACATTTTAGAAACACTTATTTATGGCCAAGAAGTCGTGGTGCTGAATGAAAAAGAAAAATGGTTTGAAGTTCAATGCCCTAACAATAAAAAGGGGTGGGTCAGCTCGTATTATTTAACCGAGATAAAACCAACAGAGCTTCCCAAACAACAGCCGACGGAAGAAAAAAGTGATAATGTTGAAAGTGAACTTCCAGTATTTAAGGTTGGTGCAGCGAATCTTGCCAACGATCCCAATACTGTTAAACTCAGGAAGATTATCAACGATGAGTTTGGAGGCGGGAAAAATGGACGGGATTTACAGTGCACCGAGTACGTCCAATACAGGGTCCAACAAAAAGGCATCGCTATTAAGTGGCCAGCAGATAGGCCGCGAGATGGCGGTAAATGGGCAGATATATTTGAAAGGAATAAATTTTATAACGTTTTAGATAAACCAAGGGTCGATTGCGCTGCGTCTTTTACTGCAGGACTTAAAACCCTGGCAATGAATGAAATTGGTCATGTTGTTTTTGTAGAACAAGTATTTGAAGACGAATCTATGAAAATATCTGAAGCAAATTGGCCGCCGCCTGGCAAATATAACGAGCGCAGAATGCAAAAATCAGAATGGCAAGATAAGTACAAATGTCGTTTTATTGATTTTTCATAAGTTTCTTAAAAACAGGGCAAAATCCGACACAGAACAATGTTGTAAGGGCGCAGGAAGGGATGCCAGAGCAAAAAAACGCAACCCAGACAAACGAAAACGAGAAAGTGGATAAAAGATACATAGTAATCAAGAAAGAGGGTTTTTAGCCAATAAATCAAAAATGCCAACACGCTTAGCAGCGTGGCTTTTTTTATATAAATATGGCATAATAAAATTAACAATTAAATAAGTAAAGGACCTAAACCATTGGAGAAATTCGATGGCATGGTCAAAATCGCACGAAGCTAAAGATCCCATCATCAGGGTCGCTTCGTGCGTCATATAGGGAAACCTGTATGTGAGCCGCAAGGCTCTACCTGGTGGTGGGTTTTTTGTTGCCACTGGGCCATAATCAATATAAAACAAAAAAATTATGAACTCTTTCAAAGACATAGCATATGAGATATTACGCGAAATAAATAAGCCCCTACACAGTAAACAGATCACTCAAATCGCTCTTAAGCGTGGCTGGCTTAAAACAGCAGGCCAAACTCCAGAAGCAACCATGAACGCACAGATTATTGTCGATATAAACTCAAAGAAGGATAAATCTCGCTTTATTAAAACCGCGCCATCTACATATGCTCTCAATCCGGTGCTACCACAAACTATCGCCCAAGAAGCAATCAAAGAAAAGGTTTTTAAGATCTCCGAAAACATCTCTCAAAAACAAAAAGGCGATGTTGCCGAAGCAAGAATAGCCGAACTCATTACTCTTTATGGTGATACTTGTCTGTCTTGTTATCGCCCTATGACAGATGATGAGGGAATTGATTTGATAGTAAAACAAAAGGGGGTTCCAAAAATAATGTATATTCAGGTAAAGAGCAGGTTTGGAGATGATTCGGGTGAAATTTTTGTTGCCACCGTTAAGGCCAATGGCATTATTGATAATTTCTCTATGGGTTTAGTGTTTTGTTTCTTTGATACTGAACGTGGAGATCTATGGGATTACATTTGGTTTGTGCCAGCTCCCAATTTCCTTAAATTAGCCAATCAACTTGAGGGCGGTAAGTTGTTGGGATTTGTGGCTGGAAGAAAAAAGAAAGAATCTAATAAATGGGATGAATACCTTATTGATAAGCGCGAATTGGCCAACACCATACTTAGTCAAATGAAGCGGATATAAATTAATTTTACATGGAAGAATCAAAACCTGAATCGGATAAAATAATAAGTCCCGTAATAAAAACTGAACCGCCTCCGGTTATGCGTTATTGTCTTTATGCAAGAAAATCAACGGAGGATGAAGAACGACAAGCACTATCAATTGATTCCCAGGTAAAAGAAATGAGTAAAGTTGCCGAACGTGATCATCTCGTTGTGGCAGCAGTAAAAACCGAAGCTCATTCAGCTAAAAATTCAGGAGGGCGAGAAGTGTTTAACAATCTTATTCAGGAGATAAAAAACGGAGAATATAACGCCATTCTAACCTGGAATCCCGACAGGTTGAGTAGAAACGCAGGCGATCTCGGCGCGCTGGTTGATCTCATGGACAATAGATTGCTTATCGAAATTAGAACTTACAATCAAGTATTTACCAATTCTCCCAATGAAAAGTTTTTGCTGATGATTCTTGGGAGTCAGGCCAAGCTCGAAAATGACAACAAAAGTATTAACGTAAGAAGGGGCTTAAGAGCGCTTGTTGAAAGGGGTTTATGGCCGGGAGTGCCTCCCATGGGATACAGGGCCAACACAGAAAAAGGTAAAGAAGGCCATATTAAAATAGATCCTATCCGTGGCCATATTGTTCAAATGATGTTTGAAAAAGCAGCAGAAGGATGGAGTCAGCGCCGTATACGAAATTGGCTTAAAGAAGAATTAGATTTTGTTTCTACTAATAACAAACATCTTTCATTAAGTTCGGTGCAAGCAATATTACGAAGGACAATATATTATGGAGAATTCGAATATCCAAAAGGAAGCGGTAATTGGTATAAAGGTACCCACCAACCCCTGATCACAAAAGACCTTTTTGATAGAGCTAAAATTGAAATAGAAAATAAAAGGCGCCAGACGCGAATTTACAGAAAGGATTTTGCTTATACAAAATTAATGAAATGCGGTCTCTGCGGCTCAAGCATTACTGCTGAAGAAAAATTCAAGGTCTTAAAAGACGGATCTATCGCAAGATATGTTTACTATGGTTGTGCTAGAACCAAAGACATTTATTGTAAGCTGCGTTGTATTCGCGAAGGAGAACTCATAAAACAGCTTTGCGGTATTGTTGACCAATTGTCTATTGACGAACTCGGTGTACGCGGACAATTAGATTTGGACGTGGACCGAATGTATCGTTTTCACAGAGATGTCTTAGGAAGTCCCGGCGGATATGAAAACAAGGAGCTGGGAGATATTGATACAAAAAAATACATGAAATTTCTTCTTAACGAAGGCAATATTTATGAGAAGCGGCACGTATTGTTAAATCTTAAAAGTAAACTTATTTTGAAAGATGGGATAGTTTCGGTTGATAACAACTCTATGAATGAAAAATTAGAAGCACAGCCTCCACTTACTCAACCCACTAAAAAACAATAACTTTATGGGAATTTTCTCCATCTTGACTTGACTTTTTTAATGGTTGCGTCATTCCTTTAACCTGGAATAAGTCAAAGACTTATTTCCGAAAAAGGTCGATTGTAATAAGCTTAAAAAAATAAAAGAACTATGAATTATAATCAAAAAGAGGCGGCACAAAAAACGAAAAATTGGATTAAGCGCCATCCTATCATCACGCTCTGTATCATGGCGGTATTTATTGTATTCGTTGTCATTATCGCGAGCACCGGCAATAAATCATCGAATTCTGCGCAAGAGCAAAAACAAACATCTCCGGAACCAAAGCTCGGAGACACTGCATACTTACGGCTTCCGAATATTACCGATCCAGAACAAGTAATATGTCTCGGATCAACTAAAGAAGATTTTGATAAAATCATTACGGCATTACATGCAAAAGATTACATTGGAATTTTGGAAATCCCGGGAGCGTTTTGCGTAAGCAATGGAACAAAAGTTCAGGTAATTGATACCGGGGTCGGCGTTAGAAAAGTAAGAATTATGGAAGGCGTCAGAGAGGTTGACAAAGACAAGATATTTCTCTCGGGTTGGACCGCAAAGGAATGGGTAGTAAGCCAATAAAAGCAATCAATTAAAAATAAACCCTCGCTATTCAAAAAAACCGTTATTTCGATAGCGGTTTTTGGTCTTTTGCGGTAAAATTAAATCATATGAAAGGTGACGCCCCAAACCCAGGAGAAGAATTCTTCTATAAATTATCCTTGCGACCGGATTTTAATCAATTTCTAATAGATTTCAGAAAAAAAGTAGGAATTCCAAAGAACGGCCTTGGTCGGGCCGGGAAATGGGAAGAAAAATGGGATCGCTTAATTAGTAAATCTAATATAGCATTTCATATACTGGTTTCAGCAGAGCATGTTCAAACGAGATATAAAATTCCTAAAGCATATGCGCAATTTATTAGATTCTATATTTGTTTTGGGTATATTCCAGACGAGTTTAATAAGTCGGATATCGCAAGGATTTGTCCTCCTGTTCATATATTGAGTCCTGGAAATATTGATGAAGAACAAGAGCTCCGTAGTTATTTTTCCTACGAACCATATGCAAAGATATTGATATTCGAAAGCGGAAGCAAAAGTGATGTCTTAAAGTTTATCAAAGAAAATTGGAGCGCAGTAGAAAAGATTATTGAAAAGCAACGCGGGTTTTCGAGAAAGAGAGTTCGCAAAACCATATATAAATACCGGGGGCAGGTCGTAAAAAAACTTTGGCGAAAGCCGCTGAAAGAACTCCAGCGAAAGGCCAAGACCGACGAGACTACAATAATGACCAACGAAAGAGATTTGCTCGTTGCAAAAATACTCGTAAAACTAGGTTTAGCAAAAAAAGAATTAAGTGGTGGCTGCATTAGAAGAATAGCCAACGAAAAATAGAAAACCTTTGTTCCTTTTAAGTCACGACTAAAAAGGATACGACAGGATTTTTATAACATACTACGATCAAGATATGATCGTAGTTTTTGTTTTCACAAAAAACATGATCGCAAGGTGACGTCACCAATAAACAGCTCTGGCGCCCGTCACCTTGCCAGGGCTGTTTATTTCTGAACCTAACCAAAAATGAACCAATAAAAATGGATAAATATAATTCGCAACAATTCGAAATAAGAGATTTGAGAAGAAAGGATAAATTTTTTATCGATGACTTATATTTGAATGGCTATGCCAAAAAATGTGGCGTCTATGCTACCGGGGTTTATCTATCTTTATGCAGGCACGCCGATAAGCATCAACGATGTTTTCCAAGTTGGAAGAAAATAGCCGAAGAATTACGTATATCAACTAAACAAGTTGGGCGATCAATAAAAATACTTGAAAGCTTTAATATTATCAAGAAATTCAGAGTAGGTAAAAAACTTAACAATAGATATGTATTACTCGATAAAAGCGAGTGGGTTGACAGTCCTTTCATTAAAGACTACCAGTCCAATCACATAATAACCGACAGTCCTTTCCATAGTAAGGATACACATAATAAGGATACAAATAATAAGGAAGAAATTTTTAATAAAAACAAAACGACGCGTACGCCCGAAGAACAAGCCAAGTACGAAAAAATGATACACGACATTAAAGAAAAAACGTTTGGGCTTAATAAAAAAATGAAATGGAATTAAAAAACCAAAATGAAAGATCGGCTAAAAACAACAAAACAAATTCAACCAGAGAAACTGCGTCGCTACGCCAGGATGTTTGCCGAACTCTTAATTGAAGAATTAGTAAGACAAAAAGAAATGAAAATTAATTCAGATAAAACCAATAAAATGGTAAAAAACTGAAATTTTATAAAAATGGACTTGACTTAGTCGTTAAAACCGATACCTTTGTATTGAATGGAGAATAATAAAAATTAACGACTTAAAAACCATGAAAAAAGCAATAATTTATTGTCGAGTATCAACCGAAGAACAGGCCAGTAAAGGCATATCCATAGATGCCCAGGAGCGCACTTGTTCAAAATTGGCACAGGAGCAAGGTTATCAGATAGTAGAAGTCATAAAAGACGAAGGACAAAGTGGCGGTACTCTCAAAAGACCCGGAATGCAAAGGTTACTAAGGATAACGGAAGAAAGCCCACCAGATGCCCTCTTTACGCTACATAGCGATAGACTAAGCAGAGATGTTGATGATCATAGATATTTAAGAAAATTATTTAAGACGAAGAACGTAAAAACGGTTTTTGCCATAGGGTTAAATTTTGATGATTCAGCAATGGGTCAGACCATGGACACAATGACGGCCGCAATGAATCAAATGATAAGATTGATCGTTTCCGAAAAAACTAAATCTGCATTAGACGAAAAGGCACAAGAAGGACACTTCCCCGGAATTGCCCCTGTCGGCTATATCAATGTTGATAATCCCAGTTTCAGAAATGGAGAATTAAGTAAAAGAATTATTATTCCCGATCCAGAAAGAATTCAATTTATTAAAGAAGCATTTCGTCTATATGCCACGGGAAATTATAATGCCTATGAGCTTAATGATTTAATGTATAAAAGAGGATTAAGAACTCGAAGAGGCAACCAAATAAGTAGAAGTAAATTCTATGAAATGTTAAAAAATCCAATTTATATCGGTGAGCTTCACTGGGGGGACACTCATCTTAAAATAGCAAAACATAAACCATTGATTAATAAAGAGTTATTTAATCAAGTCCAAATCGTGTTAGATAATCACAACAACCATTCTTGTCGTAGAAGAAAATATCAATTCTTGCTCAATGGATTTGTCTACTGCGCTAAATGTGGAAGAAGAATGTTCGGCGAATGGCACATTAAAAAATCGGGATTAAAATTCGGTTACTATCATTGTTCCCCTATTTATGGATGTAAATTACCGAACTATACTCAACTGATAGAATTGGAAAAACAAGTGGAAAATCTATTCGAGGATCTTAAATTCAGCGACGCATTTATTGAAATGATTGTTGGTGAAGCAGAAAAAGTTATGCATGAACAAAGAGGTGGTGCCAAAGAACAGAAAACCATTCTCAATTCAAGAATAGCTGTACTGGAAAATAAACGAGATACAATTGAAGACAAGTTAAGTTCAGGAGTTCTTAGTGATGAGGCATTTGGCAGAATGGAGGCGAAAATAAAACAAGAAATGGATACTGTTAAAGATGAATTAAGCCGTATCGAAATCCAAAAAGATGTTAATATCGACGAATTCCGAGCTATTCTCGGATTTGTTAGAGATATATATAAAACATACATCAATAAGACGCCACAATTCAAACGAGGTATTCTGGCATATTTCTGGAAACGAATTTTAATAGAAAACAATAAAATTGTAAAAGCCGAAGCGAATCAATTAATGCAAGACCTTCTAACTGCAGACGCCCTATGGTTGGAAACAAACAAAAAAGCCCCCACCAAAACAGAGGCATTAATACTGAATCTACCAGCTCGGGTTCGAATAAGTACGTTAATGGGTGAGCGACGGGATTTGAACCCGCGATCTTCAGGGCCACAACCTGACGCTTTAGACCGCTAAGCTACGCCCACCATATATAGATATAATACCTTAAATTCCCAAAAAATCAACTCTAATAAAATTAGGAGCGATGGCTCTTGCCTCGCTCCTTTTTGCTTTTTTGTTTTTTTGTTTTACACTCCTCCCTTCATTTTTAGTGTTCTTTCGGTAAAGTCCCGAGCTCTTGTAAACTCAATGGGCGAGTTCTTGCCGTCTTCGTGGATGCCCCACAAAAGCTCATTAATAATGTTCAATGACTGAATGCCGTATTTCGCCACTATTCTTTGAATCCTACTAACGAGCAACGGACAATTTACTATTTTGCCCTCTCCCAAAAAAAGACCGGAAAAACTGCTTGGGTTTTCAAGAAAAAGATTGGTCAGTTTTTTCTCTTGCTCTGTGATGTTATTCATCCAACCCGAGATCCCATTCTCCAAACTGGCATTCAGAGCCAGGCAATCTTTCGCATTTTTCAAAAAACCCTCCTTTACAGAAAAATTTAAGAACTTTCTTTATATTACCAAAAAACTATAAAAAAGTCAAATGTTTACTCCTTTTCCAGTCCTTGTTCCGAATAATTATTTTTAGGATTCCATAAAAGCCAGCCGAATGCGCCGGCGTCATAAACAGCTTTTTTCTGCAATTCTATCATATTGCCGTCATAAATTGCGCCTAAATCAAAATCCTGAAGCCATGGCCTGATTTTAGCTGGGCTCGAGATACTGGCCAATCTTTCCATTCCAATTAGAAGAGCGTTATAAATCACCTCGTAAGGGTAAGCAGCTGGGTTTTCAAAGCCCTCATATCCAGCTGGATAGTGCGAAGGGTAAACCATTGGACAAATATAGTCAAAATAAGGGGCTGCGTATTCCAACCATTGACCGATATTTAAATCTGTTTCGCTGGTTAGAGTTAAACCAAATAAATCAACAGAAATAAAAACACCGGTTGGCTTTATTCTCTGGCTAAAATATTCAAAAAACTGCCGAATAATTTCTTTTTTAGGAGTTTTCCTGTCCCAAAAAGGATAAATAATAGAACCCGTTTCGCCATCAGAAGGAAATCTTATGTAATCCAAATTTATCTCATCAAAACCAATTTTAGCTGATTCTCTTGCTATTTCAACTGTATAGTCCCAAATCTCTTTGGAAGAAGGGTCGAGCCAAACTAAACCTTTATTATCTTCCCACAAACCGCCTCCTGCTCTTTTTAACGCCAAGTCCAGCCTTTCTCTTGGCAAATAGTTATCTTCAAAAACAGCTATTCTGGCAATTGCGTAAATTCCTTCTTTGTGCAATTTTCTGATTAATTCTTTCATATCTGAAATGAAAATTTTCTCAGAGCCGATTTCTTTGATTAGTTTGCTGCCAGTGCTAAAGGGAACCCTGCCTGTATAATCTTTTATATCAATAACTATGCTATTTAATTCTGTATTTTTAATTAAATCAATAATTTCTTCTATTCTGCTGCTTCCGGCTGTCCGAAAAGTAACATAAACTCCCTTGCTATATACTGGCTGTTCTTTAATAAGTAAATCTTTCAAAAAATCAATTCTGCTCTGCGTTATCAAACCATAAACATCAAAAATAATAAAACTGGCCACAGCAATGGCCAATACTAGAAAAAGAAAAATTTTATCTTTTAGTCCCATTTTGCCCCCAGTAGGAATCGGACCTACATGTCCTGCTTAGAAGGCAGGTGCTCTATCCATTGAGCTATGGGGACTTAATTATTGGCATCCGCAACCCGGAATACTAATATGGGTATGATTGGTTTCCCAGTTTGTCCAAACACTTGAATTGCATTGCTTTGCGGCGGTATTTGCTGTTGAGTAATCTATATTGGAAGCAAAATCAACCGCATAAGAAGTACCCTTACAATTGGTTCCGCCGAAATGACAAGAATTAGATGTATGGCCACAACTATTTGTGCTTGTATCGCAAGAAGGATTATTGCACAATACACTGCTTGAAATTGCCGTAATTACAAGATTTGAAAGTTTGCCATACATGCAATTTATAAGACCAACCAATCCAGACGAAGCATCTCCGAATTGATTTTTAGACATCGGCCCGCCAATCTTCCATTTTTCCGAACCGCTGGGCGCTGATCTTTGACACCATTGTCCTTCTTCTATCTCCTCGCAAACATTGTCTTGTCCGCTCTTGTTTTCCCCAAGACAACACCAGGCCTCACAATTTTCTCTAGGAATAACCAAATCACATAATTTAGTACATTCCTGATTGCAATCTTCTTCTGTGTCGTAATTTAAAGCCATAACATCGGGTTCGCCTTTATATTGCAGGTGACAATAAGTATATACCTCTTCTCCGCCGATAATGCCACCTCCTTCGCATTTAACTTCATTCCACGGCCAGGGAAAACCTGGGCCAACGCTTACCAATGCATTAAACCCCATATTAAGACCTGTCCAGGCAACAAGCGCTATAACAATACCAACCACGGCAGCTGTAATTTTCTTTTTGCCATTGCTGACTTTGCCGGTTTCGCCGGCTGAAGTTAAAATTTCAAAACCGCCCCATAAAACATAAATCGGCGCAAGAATAAAAATCGCCACAAATATAAAATCTATAATATTCTGAACCATTATAAAAATGTCGCAAAGAGTGCAAGCCGGCTGCCCCTGCCTTCCGCACGGAACAAGAGGCCCTTCTAATCCTCCTGCCAAAGCACACAAAGGAATCGCAATAACAATAATCATTAAAAGACCAAATAAATATTTTTTCATATTATTTAAAGAGGTTTAAATATTGTTTATTAATAATAATATTGATATTTTCTTGTTGCTTGAAATATGCGTCCATTAGATTTTGGTAAGTTATTTTGTCTATCTCAAGCTCCTTGAATTCAACATCTTTTGTGCCGTAAACAGGCACGTATACATATTGAAAAAGGGCAAAAAGAATATAAATAATAATAGCTAAAACAGCCAAAATTGTCCAGTACTGCCAATTATTCTTTAAGATTTTCTCAATTTTCAACGACATTTTTATTATTATTGCTTGAATAGGCTTTAATTTTTAAAGTCGTTTTAATTTCGCCCATTGAAATATTTCCCGCTTCGCTAAAAGACAAATCTTTGTTGCTTATCCTTCTTATTTGTATGGAGTTCAAATCAACGAAATATTTTCCATTCTCCAGCCAACCAATAAATTTCATAAGATTTGAAAATTCTCCAGTCAAAGAAAGCGTGAATTCGGGAAATTTTTCTGTTTTTATTTCTAATTTGTTTGACGTTTGCAAGGCAATATTCTCTAATTCAATAAAAAATTCAACAGCTTTTTTTTCATCTACGAATCCTTTTTTAAGCAAGAATACATCGCTTTTTATTTTGTTGTAATCTTGCTCTAATTCTTTTAAGTATTTTTCTTCTATTTTCGCTAACCCAAATAATTTTTCTTTTTGCGCTCCAACCAGAACAGATGTTTGCTTCAATTCAAAGAATAATGGCCTAATCAGACCAAAAACAATAGCAGCCAAGACAACCAGAATAAGCCCTCCAGATAATGAAATTTTTTGATTAATTGTCATGCTCATAAATAAATCCCTTACCTTACTCTGTTTATCCTTTATCTATTTGAGGTGAGGGGTTCAAGGAGAAGAGTAAAACTAAAATGAAAATCTATATTAGAAGAATTGGTTAAATTGGAAAGGGGAAAATCGATTTCTTTAAATTTCGGAGATGTTTCCAGGATATTTTTTATTCTGAGCAGCTTTGCCCTGGTATCCGAATAACCATACACGCTAACTTTATTTAAGTTATCAATTTCCAAACTGTCAACCCTTACTTCGTTCAGCAGCTCATTGGAGATTTCTTCTAAAAAATTATAAAGGACTTTTTTGTCGGTATTTATCAATGATAATTCCCTTAATTCTTTATTTAAATCTTTGATATTTTTTTCTACGTTCTTTACTGTTCCTACTTGCGTTATTTTGGATTGTTCAATGCCAATTTTATTTTCCATTTCCTGATATTGAAAATTTAAAAAAATAAGAAATCCGGATAAAAATAATATCACAATCAAGGACAAAAGAACTAAAATCAAACCAGAAGAAACAATATTTTGGTATAAAAGCAAGCTTTTTATCCTTTTTTTCTGTTCTAGTGGTAATAAATTCATATTTTTATTCTAAATTTTCTCGCAGCGCCAAACCCAAAACAGTGGAATACGCCAATGATTCACGCTGGTATATTAGAGGAGTTTTTGTTATTGGCTGCTTTAAAATATTTACCCAGGGATTACCCGAAGCAACTGGAATTTTTAATCTAGCATTAAGATATTGTGGTAAATTTTTAAGATAGGCGCCTCCGCCACAAATAATTATCTTGGAGATATCGCTTGAACAGAAATTTTCAGAATGATGATGTCCTTTATAAAAAGTGAGGCATTCTTCTATCTTATCTATTAATTTTTCAATGGAGAAAACTAAAACGTTAAAAACTTTTCCATTTTCTTTTTCATTGTCTAAACCGATTTTAATTTTTAAATCCCTCGCTTCTTTTTGACTCACATTAAGCTTTAAGGCAATATCGTTTATCATTTGTTGGTTAGAAATAGAAATACTGCTTGTGAATCTTAAGCTGTCGCCCGCAAAAATAATAAAACTGGTGCGGCTATACCCTAAATCCATAATCATTATTGATTCTTTTGAAAATCCTCCTTCTATCAAGCTTCTGGCAGTTGCCACTGATTCTATTTCAAAAGCTATTGGCTCTACTCCTGATTTTTGCAGAACCCTTAAATAACTGTCAGCTATTTTTTTGGGAACAGCATTTATTAAAATATCAAAATGATCTGATTTATCATCATAACCAGCCAATTGCCAATCCAAATACACATCTTCAATCGGCAAGGGTATATTGGCTTCCGCTTCCCATTTTATCGCTTGTTCTAATTCTTCCATTTTCATTTTTGGCAGATTTATCATCTTTATAAATCCATGCTGTTCTGACAAAGAACAAATTGCATAAGGAGTTTTTATTTTCTCTCCTTTTACTTCTTTAAGCGCTTTTTTTAATATGCTTATAAGTTCTTTCTCATTTTTTATTTCTCCTTCCTCAATTATTCCTTTTGGTATTGGCTCCCTGTTAAAATTTAAAAGTTTGAAATTTTTGCCTTTTCTTTTCAATTGAGCGATTTTTATTGAAAAATCAGAAATATCCAAGCCGAATGCCGATGGATTTTTTTTATATACATTCGAAAAAATTAAATTTTTTAAATTCATAACAATATTTTTATTCTATTTCTTTCCATTCACTTAATTCCCAGGAACCACCTGGACCACTAGAGAAATTTACATCCTCAAGACCGGTTTCATATTCTATAATCGCATTATTATCAAGGTAAAGTTTATATCCCGTAACTTCTCGAACTTGCATATTGTTACGAAGCCTAATTAATCCCTTCGAACTGAACAAGATAGCTCCTTGAGCATTATTTTTTACGTCTATGGCAGGCAAAGCGGCATCTAAAGATGGGCTGGTTGTGACTAACATAACGTAACTTCCCACTTGCCCTGATCCCTCTATGTTAGCTCCATTGATTATGTCAATCCGGCCATCAACAATAATCATACCGCTAGTCGAACCATAGGCATTATCTAATTTGAGCATAGATTCATTATTAAGTATTACATTTCCCGTCACCCAAATAGTGCCTGTGATTACCAGAGTTGAATTGTTTTGCAAAATCAAATTTCCCTCAATTTTCTTTGGTCCCAGATAATTAGTCTCTCTCCCGTAAACTGTATAAGTATCACCAAAAACCCCACCTTTTAAAGCATCGTTTTTCCATTTATTTATCTGCTCATCTGAAATGGGAAGATTCTCTGTCTCTTGAATAGGATGGTCTTTAATTCCTTGACTAGCATTACAATTTTCTTGTCCTCCGCCGGAATAATAAAGCGTTCCATTAATGATGCAATCTTTACAACTATGAGTATAAGCATCCTGGCCAATAATTAAACCTTCTATTCTGCTTCCTATGGTGGCTACTTTTGCAGAATAGTCTATATAGCCTTTTCCTTCTACGCCCACAATACTTCCATTGGAAAAAACATTCCCCTTAACTCGACTATTGTTTTCCATTATCATTCCTCCATCTCCGACTTGAGCACCATAATAGAAAGAAACACCATCGGTTGTTATTGTATAAACTATCCTTACTTTCCTAAATCTGCCAGAAAAATCTGCGGAAGATTCTATTGTTTTGGATCCGCCTACCAAGTTTTCTACTTTTATTGTAGCAATTCCGTTGTTTATTGTTAAATTATTTAAACTTGGCAAATTCATTCCCTTTTTTAATCTAATTAGACTATCTTCTATCCCCGCTTCGGAGAGATAATAAGATTTTAAAGAATAAATATTATTTTTTATTGCTCTTATGTTGTTCAGGCCGATATAGCCAACACTGGAAATTATAATCATCCCTGCTGTTAATATTAAAATCGTTGCTAAAATTACTACAAAGCCGTTTTTCATAATTATTTTCTAATTGTTGCCACCGAACTTAAACTGTAAGAAAATTTATAATCGGGGTTATTGATATTGTACTCTAAAGTCAAATTAATTTTAACAGATTCTTTTATTGACCCTATTTTTTCAAATTCCAAATTAGAAACCCTAAGATTCTCAGAGGTCAATAATTCGGGAATATGCCCTTCTCTTTTAATATAAAGCCGGTTATTGCTGTCTTTATAAAAATCGACATAAGTTATATTTTCATCATCTGGCAAGCCGCTATTTGTTTCTAAACTTAATTGTCCCGAATTATTGCTAAAGACACTTGTAGGGGTATAAATTTTTTTTGCCATTTTTATTTCGTAAGTCATCGCCTTCAAGGCGGAAAAAACGCCCAAAGAAACTTCTTTTTTTATTTTATTTTTGGCAATGCTTTGGATAAAGGACAAAACAAAAAGAATAATAATGGTTATCAAAATAGCAAAAACCGCGATATAAACCAAGGTCTCTATTAAAGTAAATCCCGCAACATTTCTCGTGCCTCTAATTTTAAATCTTCTATTGTTCTGCAAATGGTGCAGGGTAAATCCTTTTTTGTTCATTTCTGCCAATTAGTTACATAGGTAATTAATGTTTCATTTTTTGAGCCCGTCCTGTCGTTCCAACTTACAGTAATGGTTACTTTTTTTGTATCAGGATCGTTGTTCGCTGGATTATAAGAAGATTCAATATTGCTGTCTGCATCCCTGGACACGCCCGAAAAAACAACTGAACGGGTAAATCCGTCTGTTGTTTCTGTTCCTAAAACAAAACTCCAGCCAGAGCTGGCAATCACAGGGTAATAATTGGAACCAACAACTAAACCGCCAATTCCGGTTGGAAACCAAGCCGTATTGTCTCTGAAATTTCTTACCGACTCTATTGTTTCTTCTAATGTGGCTATTGCTTTTAATTTTAATCTATTCTGCTCGGAAATTTTTGATTCAAGACTTAATAATCCTAAAATTGTAACCAAAATCAACGACATTACCGCCGTAACAACAATGATTTCCATAACAGTAAATCCTTTATTGTTTTTCCATTGAATCCCAAACATATAAACCTTTATAAATTGTTGCGTATTGGTCATCGTCATAATGGGCGATTTCCTTATCTACGCTGTTTTGATTTATATAAATATAAACTTCTTCGTTGTTTTCACCGTTGTTTCTGTCCCTGTGAATACATAAAATTGTCAGATCTAATTGGTGAGTATGAATTTTAAATTTTTGAATTTTGTCATTGATTGTAAATTGCCCTTCCCAGTCAAATCCATTACCAATAAAATAACCGGCCATTGGAACAAATTCTGTTTGGCTTCTGTTGATAAAATTAAATTTTAAAGTCGTGGCACCTGATATGTTCCAGCCCAAATCAAAATGCACGTGCCGAGAATCAGAAATCCGGCCCGTCCCCGAAACCGACTCCGGCTGATCGCCTATTTCTCCCGACTTATAAATATAAATTGTTCTTGTTTCATTCGCAGATGAAGATTCCAAAGACAAAAAACCGTAATTATTAGTATTTCCATCTAAGCGATTAAAAACAACTTCATTCCCGCTGACGTTAAGACTTAAATTCGCGATATTTATTGTTTTGGGTAAATTACATATTTCATCAAAATTTATATTTCGCGAAACATAACTTGGCCCCTGAAAAAAAACATATTGGTCCGGATTTGCCACAATATTAAAATAAATTCCGTATTGAGCCGGCCCTTCTGACGCCAAGGTTTTATTCTTGGCTTTGTTTAGGGTACTGGTAAGGTTATTTTTTGCTGAATCAATTTCCGTTTTTTTGTTTAATAATGAAAAACTGCCAATTGATAACGCTGAAACCAAAAGCAAAACAGCGATCACTACCATAATTTCAATCAAAGTAAACCCTACACTATTTCTCATGCCTCTAATTTTAAATATTTTATTGTTCATATCCCTTCCATCATTGAATACATTGGCTGAATCATTGAAACGGCAAAAAAACCGACAATCGCTCCGACTACAATCATTAAAATCGGCTCAATGATTGAAGCTAAATTGCTTGTTATATTTGTAACCTCTTCTTCATAAAAATCAGCCAAACGATTAATAATGTCAGATAGTTCTCCTGTTTCTTCGCCAATAGCCACCATTTGAGAAACCAAGATAGGATAAATCTCTTCGTATCCCTGCATTAATTCATGCAAGTTTTTGCCCTTTTTAATTCCCTCGGTCATTTCTATAAGGGATTTGGAATAAAAATAATTATCTAATGTTTGAGAGGTGATTGTAAGTGACTCAACCATTGAAACGCCGCTATTCATCAAAGACGAAAAACTTCTTGAAAATCTAGCGCAATTTATTTTTTGGATAAGCTTTTTAACAAATGGGGTTTTTATTGAAATCCAGCCCAATACTTTTTTTCCTTTTTTGGTTTTGATAATTTTAATTGTCATAAAAATTAATACAAGAATCAGCAAAGTCCCAATAACAAAATGCTTGCTCATAAACTTACTGACAGACATGACTATTTTAGTGGTAAACGGCAAATCAACCTGCAGATCTTCAAACATAACTGTTATTTTCGGCATCACAACTACCATCATTAAAATAGCAATGCCTATCATGGTCACAATTATCACTGCGGGATAAACCATCGCATTACGAACTTTGCTTCTGAAGTCGTGCTCTTTTTTCAGATATTGGGCTAAAATTTTTAAAACTTCCTGCAAATTGCCGCCTTTTTCACCAACTCTTACCATGCTTACATAAAAATTATTGAAAATTTTTGGATATTTGGCCAAACTATCGGCAAAACCCTCTCCTTTTTTAATCCTGTCAATTAAGTCAGAAATTGTCTTTTTAAACGCAAAATTGTTTGTTTGCCTTGCCAAAACTTCCAATGCTCTGTGCAAAGAAAAACCCGCCTCTATCATTACTGAAAGATGGCGGGTGAACATTAATTTTTCAACCAATGAAACTTTTTTTATGAATCGAAATATTTTAACTGCTGATTTATTTTTTGACTTTTCTTTTCCGGGATCAAGCGATTTTGCCGAAACCAAAACAAGATTCTCCTGACGGAGAATTTGGGCTAAATCTGATTCATCTTTCGCGTTCTCTGTACCTGTTTTTGTCTGGCCGTCTTGCGTCTTGACGCTGTAATAAAATGTCGGCATAATTATTCGCTAATAACTCTTAAAATTTCTTCCAGGGAAGTAAGACCCTGGATAGCCTTGACAAAGCCGTCTTCAATCATTACCAGCATTCCTTCTTTTTTGGCCTGTTTTTCTATTTCGTCCGCTGTCGCTCTTTTTACAATCATATCTTTTATTGTTTCGCTGATTTCTAATGCTTCTCTAATTCCTATTCTGTCTTTATAGCCGTCCGGGCATTCTTTCGTTGATTTAGGCCTGTAAAAATAAATATCGTTCCACTTTGCGCTCTCTGCAACTATTTTTTCATTTTTTAAAATTTTTAATAAATTTTCCAAATCAATTTGTTTGCCCATTTCTTCAATTTGGGCTTTTGAAAGCTTATATTTTTCTTTGCCCTCCTGGCATAATTTTCTGGCCAATCTCTGGGCTAAAATCAAATTAACACTTGAAGAAATCAAAAACGGTTCAACGCCCATATCTATTAATCTTGGTATTGCGCCGGCAGCTGTATTTGTGTGCAGGGTTGAAAGCACTAGATGGCCGGTCAAGGCCGCATTTACGGCCAAATTAGCGGTTTCTTCGTCTCTAATTTCCCCAACCATTATAATGTCGGGATCCTGTCTTACCAAAGACCTTAACCCGTTTGCAAATGTAAATCCAATGTTTGGCCTAACCTGCGTCTGATTAACTCTTGGAATTTGATATTCGATAGGATCTTCTATTGTGCAAATATTTACTCCCGGTTTGTTTAAATTTTCCAAAATAGTATAAAGAGTGGTTGTTTTGCCACAGCCAGTTGGCCCTGTTGCCAAAATCATTCCATACGGTTTTTTAATCGCTCTGTGAATTGTTTCCAATGTTTCGCCCCAAAATCCAAGATTCTCTAAGGTAAAACGTTTTTCTTCCTCAATCAGCAGGCGCATTACTATTTTTTCTCCAAAAAATGTCGGCATTATTGAAACTCTGAAAGAAATTTTCTGACCTTCTGTTTCTATTTTAAACCTGCCGTCCTGGGGTAGACGGTGCTCGTCTAATTTTAGATTAGAAAGAACCTTTATTCTGGCCGCTATGCCAGGATGAACCTGACTTGGCAAAATCATTGCATCATGTAAAATTCCGTCAATCCTATAACGAACAACAACTTCTTTTTCTCCCGGCTCGATATGAATATCCGAAGATCTTTGTAATATCGCATGCCTTATTAGAGTGTCAACTATTTTGATTATAGGCAGTTCTTCGGCTGTTTTTTTTAGGTCTTCGCCGCTAATTTCTTCTTTTCCCTCTTTAACCAGTCCGATTTTAAAAAGAGAGCTTTTCTTTGTTTCTTTTTTTATTATGTCTCCGAATTCTGCCTGAAGGCTTTTTTGATATTGCTTAAGAACTTCTTTGATGCTTTCCGAAGAAGTGAGGCGCGGCTTTATCTTTAAGTCGGTTGTTTTTTTGATAAAATCTATAGTTTGCAAATCTTTGGGATCAAGCATTGCCACTTCTAATTCGTCCTTGTTTTTGTTTATGGCAACTATATTATGTTCTCTGGCAATCGACTCTGGAATTATCTTTAAAATATCCGGGCTTATATCAGATTTTTTTAAGTCAATAAAAGGAATACCCAGAATATAGGCCTTGAGTTCAACAAGCTTCTTCTCGACAATCACTTTTTCAGAAAGCAAAATTTCTTCTATTGATTTACCTTTTTTGTCGGCAATTGCTTCAACTTTAGCAAGCTGCTCTTTGTTTATTAAGTTTTTATCAAGAAGAAAAGCTTTTAATTGTTGGTTTGATACCTGCATCAAATTACTTTAAGAAATCCTTAATCTTAACTACGACATCATCTAATTTGTAATTTGCCTTAACAAGATAAGTAGTTGCGCCCAGTTCTAGCGCCTTTTCAACATCACCCGTGCCTTCAAGATTGGTCAAAACAATTACAGGAATATCTTTTGTGTTATCATCTTCTTTCAGTTCTTTTAAAACTTCAAAACCGTCTTTTTTGGGAAGAATCAAATCCAAAAGAATAAGATCTGGCTTTTCTTTTTTGGCAATTTCCAGTCCTTCTACGCCATCAAAAGCACCAAAAATTTCATATTCCTCCTGTTTAAGGACTTCGTGCAATTCTTTCTGAAGCGTTGGCTCATCTTCTATAAAAAGAATTTTGGCCATATTTTTTTGTTAAATGTTCCGCGCATTAAAATATTGTTGCGCAGCATTTAACATAATAAATTAATTATTTATCTTTTGGTAAGTGGTCTTTCACCAGTTTCAAAACATCATCCAATTCGTAATTTGCCTTAACAAGATAAGTAGTTGCGCCCAGTTCTAGCGCCTTTTCAACATCACCCGTGCCTTCAAGATTGGTCAAAACAATTACAGGAATATCTTTTGTGTTATCATCTTCTTTCAGTTCTTTTAAAACTTCAAAACCGTCTTTTTTGGGAAGAATCAAATCCAAAAGAATAAGATCTGGCTTTTTCTCTTTAACCAATTTTAATCCTTCTTCGCCGTCTGAAGCAATCAAAACTTCAAATTTTTCCTGAGTGAGCACTTCTTTTATTGCCTTTTGAAGACTCGGCTCGTCTTCCACAAATAAAATTTTTTTCATAATGATATATTGTTTTAATTAATTATTAGCCACAGGCAAGGTAAACCCTAACACCAATTCGTTGGTGTTACCTATTGCTAAAAAACAATAGGCAAGGTAAACCCTAACACCAATTCGTTGGTGTTACCTATTACTAAGAAGCAATAGGTAGGGTAAACCAAAAAATGCTTCCTTTGCCTTCTTCCGATTTGAATCCGATTTCGCCATTAGAAATTTTTACAATTCCCTTGGCAATAAATAGTCCCAAACCAGTTCCTTCGACTTTTTGCTTGATTAAATTTTCTCCTCTGAAAAATTTTCCGAAAACATGTTTCTGCATAAAAAGAGGAATGCCAGTGCCATCATCTTTAACGCTTAGTTTTATTTTTTTATCTTTTTCTTTGTCTCTTTCGGCTGTAATTATCACTAATCCGCCCCCTTTTTTAGAATATTTTATGGCATTATCAATTAAATTTTGGATAACCATTCGGATTTTATCCGGATCAGCAAAAACATTCGGCAAGTCCTTGTCTTTCACTAAACTTAATCTGATGTTGTTAACCGAGGCTATTGCTTCAAATTCTCTAATTGTTTCGCTCACCATTTCGTCTATTGCAAAAGATTTTGGCTGGATTGTGAATCTGCCCTGTTCAATCCTGCTGACATTTAAAAGATCGTTGACTAATCTAATCATTTTATCTCCGCTGTCGTTTACAATATCTAAATATTCTTTTTGCTTTTCATTGATTTCTCCCAATCGTTTACTTCTTAATAAATCTAAAGACCATTTCAAGGCTGAAAGGGGAGTGCGTAATTGGTGGGAGACAATACTCACAAATTCACTTTTCATTCTGTTCGCCTCGGCCATTCTTGTAAAACCATTTACCAATGAGTGACCTATTATTAGAAGCACAATCGTTACAGCACTTACAATTACTATTATAAGTTCCGGATCAATGAATTGAATTCCTATCCAATAAGTTAAAACCATTGCCGCGATTATAATTCCTCCCATTAGCAAAAACAAAGAATTCGGGCATTGTAAAAAACCAATACTGTACCTTCGGCAATCAGCCATCGGGTCTAATTTTTTTAAAATTCTCTTTATAAACATACAATTTCATTATATCACAAATAAAGAAAGCAAATAAATCTACTGCGGAGTTGACCATAAAAAAGAAAAAAGATATACTGAAAAATATTAACGGGGCGTGGTGTAATGGTAGCACGAGTCCTTCTTGCCCCGTTAAATATAGCGGAGAGTGGTGTAATGGCAGCACGAGTCCTTTGGGAGGATTTAGTCCGGGTTCAAGTCCCGGCTCTCCGATAGAATAATTTAACGGGGTGAAGGAGGACCTGCCTGACGGCAGGCAGGTTTAGTCCGAGTTCAAATCTCGGCGCCCCGATATAAAATTTATGTGTTGCGGGTATAGTATATCGGTATTACCACAGGTTTCCAACCTGTTGAGAGGGGTTCGACTCCCCTTACCCGCTTTTATAAAAATAACCCCGACCGAAGTGTCGGGGCTATTTTTATATTTAAACCTTAATGCTTAATTATTATAAGCAATAAGGGTAACCACATTATCGAGCATACTCTATTGCTCTGGTTTCTCTAATCACAATTACTTTGATTTCGCCGGGATATTTAAGTTCTTTTTCAATTTCTTCGGCAATGTTTTTTGCGATTTTATAGGCCTCTAAATCATCAATCTTTTCCGGATTTACGAAAATTCTGATTTCCCTTCCTGCCTGAATAGCATAGGCCTTTTCAACTCCATTAAAGCTTGTTGCGATTTTTTCAAGTTCTTCAAGACGTTTCAAATAATTTTCCAAACTTTCTTTTCTCGCTCCTGGCCTGGCCGCGGAAACTGCTTCTGCTGCCTGGACTATTGACGCCTCAATTGATTCAAACGGATAGTCCTCGTGATGCGATTTCATTGCATCAATGACTTTCTTGTCGATTCCGAATTTCTGCAAAATCCTTATTCCAATTTCAACATGGGAACCTTGAACTTCATGGTCAACTGCCTTGCCAATATCATGCAATAAGGCCGCTTTTTTGGAAACAATTACATCGGCGCCTAATTCAGCAGCCAGCATTCCCGCCAAATGCGCACTCTCAATTGAATGAAGCAAAACATTTTGTCCGTAACTTGTCCTAAATGTCAACCGCCCTAAAATATTGACAAGCCGCTGATCCAGTCCGACAATACCCACATCATATACCGCTGCCTCGCCAGCTTCTTTTATTTTATGTTCAATTTCTTCTTTTACATCATTAACAACTTCTTCAATTTTCGCGGGCTGAATTCTGCCATCTGATATTAGTTTTTCCAAACTTAATTTGGCAATCTGCCTTCTTACAGGATTAAACCCGGAAATAATTATTGTTTCCGGTGTATCGTCTATAATAACTTCAACACCGGTCAATCTTTCAAGGGTCCTAATGTTTCTGCCTTCTCGGCCGATAATTTTTCCTTTTATTTCTTCGTTTGGCAAATTAACTACGCTTGTTGTTGTTTCTGCTGCCTGCGAAGAAGAATATCTCTGAAGAGCGGAAACCATTATATCTGTTGCTCTTTTGTCTAATTCTTCTTTGCCGCCTCTTTCAAGTTTCTGAATTTTTGCGAAAATTTCTTCTTTATTTTTTTGTTCAATCGCTTTAAGTATTTCTTCTTTTGCCTGGCCCTGAGAAAGATTGGATATTCTTTCCAGATTTTTAATTTCTTCCTCTTTTAATTTCTCTACTTGAGTTTTTATTTCTTTAACTTTTTCAACCTTTAAAAGAAGTTCTTCCTGTTCTTTCTCTATTTTTTTGTCTTTTTCGTCTAGTATTTCCTCCTTTTTTTCCTGTCGCTGCTGCGTTCTTCTAAATTCTTCCTCTCTCCTTAACTCTTCTTTTTTGATTTCATCTAATGCTTTTACTGCTTTGTCTTTGGCTTTTAAGATTATCTCTTGGGCCTGAGTTTTTGCTTCGGTGATTAATTTGTCAATTTTCGCTTCTGCTGTATTAGCTTGTCTTTTGGCAATGGATTGCCTGGCCAGATAACCCAAAACCGAGCCGGCAACCAAAGAAATTATTGCCACTACTAGTGAAATTAGTCCTGTCATAAGTTTTATTTTTTAGCAAATTCATAAATATTAATTATAATTAAAGTTTATCAAAATTATCATATAATGTCAAACTGTGATAAAATAAAATTATGCGACCGATAATTTTAATGATTCTTGATGGTTGGGGTATTGGTGAAAAAACCCAAAGCAACGCGATTGAAAAAGCCAAAATTCCCAACATCAAAAAAATAGAAAAAATTTATCAAGGATGCTCATTACAGGCATCTGGCATTGCTGTTGGTTTGCCCTGGAATGAGGCTGGAAATTCGGAAGTGGGCCATCTTAATATGGGAGGCGGGAGAATCATATATCAATATCTGCCCAAAATTTCTCTTTCAATAAAAAACAGCTCTTTTTTCAAAAATCCGGCTCTTTTGAAAACAATAAATCATGTAAAATCAAATAATTCCTTTCTCCATATAATGGGATTATATTCCAGCGGGAACGTCCATTCTTATTTAGAACACTTATATGCAATTTTGGAATTGGCCCAACGAGAAAAAGTGGAAAAATTAAGATTGCACTGTTTTTTGGACGGAAAAGACGCGCCTTTAAAAGAAGGGGCAAAAATAATAGAAGAATTGCAGGAAAAAATGAAAAACCATAATTGGAAAATCGCCAGTATTATTGGCAGATTCTATGCCCTAGACAGAAATAAAAATTGGGACAGAACCCAAAAAGCATACAATCTATTGGTAAATGGCGAAGGTGAAAAAACTCAAAATCCGATTGAAAAAATAAAAGAATTTTACAGCAAAGATATTACCGATACTTATATTCCGCCAATAACAATTACCGATGAAGACCAAAATCTAATAGGAATTATAAAGAATAATGACGGAATAATATTTTTTGATTTCCGCGAAGATAGTGCAAGACAACTGACAAAAGCCTTTGTTTTAGATGATTTTTCCGGATTTTCAAGGCAAAAACTGCAAAACATAATCTTCTGCACAATGACTCAGTACGAAAAAAATCTGCCCATTGAAATTGTTTTCCCGCCAATTGAAATTAAAAATCATTTAACAGAAATATTAAGCAAGGCCAATAAAAGAATTTTAAAAATTGCTGAAACTGAAAAATACGCCCATGTCACCTATTTTTTCAATGGCGGAAAAGAAGAGGCCTATTCCAACGAAACACGGCAATTAATTCCCTCCAGAATTGTTTCCTATTATGATGAAATTCCGGAAATGCAGGCCGAAGAAATAACCAAGACAATTATTGAAGGAATAAAAAACAATTACGATTTAATTATTGTAAACTATGCCAACACGGATATGATAGGCCACACTGGAAATTTCAAAGCAGCTGTAAAAGCCGCTGAATGCCTGGACAAAAACATTGAATCAATAATCAAAATAGCTGAAGATGGCGAGTGTATTTTAATAATCACTTCTGACCATGGGAATATTGAACAAATGATGAATGTCCGAACAGGCGAGAAAAAAACAAAACATACCGCCAATCCTGTGCCGTTTTATTTAATAGGAAAAGAATTCAAACTTAAAAAGCCAAAAACAAAAGAACAAATAGAAAAAAATTATAAAATCCCATCCGGCCTTCTTTCCGACATCGCTCCAACAATCTTAGAATTATTAAAAATCCCCCAGCCATCAGAAATGACTGGGAGAAGTTTATTGGGAATTTTAAAATAAATTATCTTTTGTCAATTATCGCATCAATTAATCCGTAATTTTTAGCTTCTTGAGCTGACATATAATAATCGCGGTCGCTGTCTTTTTCAATTTTGGCAATTTGCTGGCCAGTATGTTTGGCCAGTATTTTATTTAGTTTCTGTTTTATCTGCAAAATATGTTTGGCGGAAATTTCAATATCGCTCGCCTGTCCGCCTGCCTCGCCCATAACTTGATGAATCATAATTTCGGCATTGGGTAAGGCGAATCTTTTTCCTTTTTTGCCCGCTGCCAAAACAACAGCCGCACCACTGGCAGCCATGCCAATACAAACAGTTGAAACATCGGATTTCACAAACTGCATTGTGTCATAAACCGCCATTGTGGAAGTTACGCTTCCGCCCGGGCTGTTAATATAAATAGTGATGTCTTTTTTGGGGTCTTGATTTTCCAAAAATAAAAGCTGGGCAATCACGGTATTTGCCACATTGTCGTCAATCGGCCCGCCCAAAAAGATAATTCTGTCTTTAAGCAAACGGGAATAAATATCATAAGCCCGCTCGCCATGTTGTGATTTTTCAATAACCGTAGGAATTAAATTCACCCCGTTGTAGACTTCCGACTATTTATAACATTTTGTCAGAAATCTTGGTTAATTATTATTGATAATCTTATCGCTCCCCGATAGTAGTCTACTACGGGGTTCATATAATTTCCGCTTCTCGCTCCAAGAGCTCAAAGACTTTTTCATTTTTTAATATATTTTTATAATACTCTTTAAATTTAATCGGGTCAACGTCTTTTTTTATGTCTTTGATATTTTCATAATGCTTTAAATCTTCATTTATCCTTGATTCAGCTTCTTCGTCCGATATCTGGATATTTTCTTTCTCGGTAATGGCATTCAAGCATAATCCGATTTTTACTCTTTTTTCTGCCTGCTCCTGCCATTCTTTCTTGATTTCTTCAATTGTTTTTTTTATTTGTTCTAAATATTTCTCAAAATCCAAACCCAGTCCAGCTATATTCGCCTTTAATTCGTTTAACATATTTTCTTTTTCCTGTTCAATCAATTCCGCAGATATTTCCACTTCTGAATCATCAGTCACTTTTTCTATTAATTCAATTCTCATTCTTTGTTTTTCTTTTATTTCTTTTTCCTGCATTATTCCGTCTTTAATGCTACTTTTTAATTCTTCCAATGATTCAAATTTTCCCAAAGATTTCGCAAATTCATCATTAATATCAGACAATTCTCTTTTCTGAACTAATTTCATTTTAACTTTAAAATCAAGGTTTTTGCCAATAATTCTTTTATCTGGCCAGTCAAAAGGAATTTTTAACGAAAAACTTTTTTCCTCTCCTGCTGACATTCTTTCCAAATTATCTTCAAAACCGCTCAAAAATCTGCCTTGGCCCAAAATCAATGGATGATTTTTGCTTTCTCCGTTTTCAATTTTCACGCCATCCTGCCTAACTTCAAAATCAATTTCAATTCTGTCACCTTTCTGGGCTGACCTGTTAACCGTGATGATTTTCGCTCTTGATTCTTTTAAATAATCCAGAGATTTATTTATTTCATTGTCATCTGCTTTAATCTCGTTTTTTTTAATTTTCAGGCCTTTGTATTTTCCTAATTTCATTTTATTTTATTTTTACTCTGGACCTTGTTCCCTCAAACAAGATAGCGGGATTTAAATTTTTTAATAAATTTTTTGTTTTTGGCCAAGTTAATTTTTTTATGGCTGTTTTTTTGTCTACCCATTGGTATTTGTCGTGTTCTACGATTTCTTGCTTTAGGAAAATTTTTTCATTCATATCTGCTTTTGCCAAATAGGTTTCAACAATTGAATAATTTATTCCTTTTGCCTGCCATTTTTCTTTTTTATCCAGTTTTCTGATTATTTTAAATTTTCTGAGTTTTGTCTCTTCTTTTATTCCTCTTAATAGCGCTTTTTCCGGGTTTTCTCCTTTTTCTATTGTTTCTTTAAGAATCTCCCATCCTTCCCACCTTAAAATTCTATGGAGAATCAAAAAATACGGCTTATTATCTTTAATGTCATAAATAATTGCCCTAACTTTTTTTATCGTCATCTTTTTTTTCATCCTCCTTCACTAAAGTTTCAGAAGACAAATCTTTTTTTGATTTTTTTGTTTTCTTGGCTTTCTTGGGTTTCTTCCCGACCTCTGTCAAAACTACTTCTTCTTTTTTGGTTTTTTCTGCTGCTTTCTCTTCCTGAATCGCTTTTTCGCCTTTAATATCAACTTTCCAACCAGTTAATTTTGCAGCCAATCTTACATTTTGGCCTTGCTGGCCGATTGCCAAAGACAATTGGTCTTCCGGAACAATGGCTGTGGCTATTCTTATTTTTTCGTCAATTTCAACGTCTAAAACTTTGGCTGGAGACAAAGCATTGGCAATATATTTAACTATATCTTCGTTCCATTCAATAATATCAATTTTTTCACCGCCTAATTCACTTATAACTGTCTGTACTCTGCTTCCTTTTTGGCCAACGCAAGAACCAACAGGGTCAACTCCTTCTTCTTCGCTATAAACCGCTATTTTGGTTCTGGAGCCAGGTTCACGGGCAATTGATTTTATCTGAACCGCGCCTGTTGAAATTTCCGGAACTTCAATAGCAAAAAGACGGCTAACCAACTTCGGGTAAACACGGGATAAAATAATCACAGGACCTTTTGCTGCTTTGTCCACTTTTAAAATATAAACCCTAAGGCGCTGGCCAATAAAAAGGCGCTCTGAAGGAACTTGTTCTTCTGGGAATAAAACCCCGGATGTTTTGCCAATATCCATAAAAACGTTTCTGCCTTCAATTCTTTGGATAATGGCACTCACGACTTCACCTTCTTTGCCCTTGTATTCATTATAAACAACATCTCTTTCTGCTTCGCGCAATCTCTGGATAATGACCTGTTTGGCTGTTTGAGCCGCGATTCTGCCGAAATCAGTGTGAGCTTCCAGTTTAATCTGGATTTCATCATTTATTTTTGCGTCTTTTTTGATTTTTTTTGCCTCGTCAATCATCATATGCTTATAAGGATTAAATCTGATTTTTTTATCCTCCGAAGTTTCATCGAGAGCGAAAGAAGATTCATCTTTTTCCATTTCATCTATTTCTGCTTCACCTTCTTCTATCGGCCTTAACATTGTTTCATCAACAACAAGAAAAACCTGGTAAACATGGATTTCACCGGTTTTTGTGTCAAATTTAACCTTGATATTCTGGCCTTTTTTGCCGTAATCTTTTTTATAAGCAGCCGCTATTGCCATTTCCAGGGTCTCAATAATCTGGTCCTGGGCAATACCCTTTTCCTCGGCGATTTCAGACATTGCTGATAAAAATTGTTTTTGATCCATAATTTTATTTTTAAAGGCCCGCCTGAGCGGACCTTGTTAATCATTAAATTTTATATTATCTTTTAAAAATTCCGATGTCAAGATCTACCACGTGTCGCCAACTGCATTTGGAGTATGGCGAATATCATATGAGCCATTGCGATAAATTTCTACTGCCAAAACATCTATTTGCCAAGGGATGTCGCGCGGCGCATCCAAAAACTTTTTCTTTGCCAAATAAATTTTTGCCAACTTAACTAATTTTTTCTGCTTTTGAACCGTAATATTGTCTTCTGGTAAAAATTCCGTTGGCCCTGTTTTATTCCTTGTTTTAACTTCAAAAAAAACAATATCATCTCCTTTTTGGGCAATAATATCCAATTCTCCTAATTTACTGTATCTGAAATTTTTATCTAAAATCTTATAGCCCTTGTCTCTTAAATATTTTTCGGCAATTCTTTCTCCCAAATCTCCTAATGGTTTCGTGTTTTTCATTTTTCTTCGCTTTTTAATTTGCCCGCGATTTCTTCGGCCTTTGCCAGCCCTTGTTCGCTGCCAATGTCGGTCCATAAACCGCGATGGACATAAGCCAAAAATTGACTGTTTTTCGCGATTTCGGAAAAAACAATCCTTTCAATGGGAAACGCCCGATTTACTTTTTGCGACTTGTAGATTTTCGTTTTAAAAATTTCCGGAGACAAAATGTAAAATCCAGCATTAATATATCCGGAATATTGGTAGTTGGGTTTTTCAATAAACTCTATAACCTTATCGTTCTTTGTCTTGACCAAGCCCAATTCCGAGGTGTCTTGCGTGTAAAAAATCGCCATTGCGCCCAAATTTGTTTCATAAGAAACTCTTTTTCTGATTGGCGAACGCCCCAAGGGAAAAATTCTCGGGGAAATTTTTACCAGTGGAGCTAAAATATTGAATCTCGGCTCTGAAATATTTTTCTTATAAAAATTAATAAAATCAGAAATATTTAAATTTGACAAAACATCACCGTTCATCACCAAAAAATCTTTTTTAATGCCCTTTGCCGCGCTTCTGATTGCGCCGCCGGTTCCCAATGGTTTTGCTCCGACAATATATTCCATTCCCGCAATTTTTCCCTGTTTCTTGGAAATATCGGCTTTCGGGTCTTTTTTCTTCAAATATTTTAAAATTTCTTCTGATTTGTATTGCAAAGATAATCGGATATCTCCATCCAATTTATATTTTTTCAATAAATCCAACTGGTATTCTAAAAGGGGCCGTGCTTTGACCTCTATCAAGGTTTTAGGAATATTTTTCAATTTTCCAGGCAGATTAGTTTTTCCCCCTGCCAAAATAATGACTTTCATATATAAGAATTTATTATAGTCCCTCAAATCCAAAAGTCAATCCCACAATTGCGGAATTGACTCTTTGGTGGACTTGGCGAGAATCGGACTCGCGTCTCAGCAACTTGCCCTGCACCAAAATTATCAATGGAGACACCGGGAGTCGAACCCGGACTTCAGTCCTTCACCTTTTTGTTTTGGACCTAGCGAGAATCGAACTCACGTCTCAGCAATGCGAATGCTGTGTATTGCCACTATACTATAGGCCCGAAAAGGTGATAGGACGAATGCTGCGTAATGCCATTTTACTATGTCCCCAAAATTTGGTGCAGGGTGAAAATACTGCGTATTACCACTATACTACAAGCCCCTATTCATGCCTTAATGCTTCTATTGGGTTTAATTTTGAGGCTTTTCGTGCAGGGTAAATCCCAAAAACCAAACCAACAATAGCTGCTACGCCAAAAGACAAAACAACCGCGCCAATTGGTATAACAAAATGCCAACTGGAATTCAATAATTTACTCAACCCGATCGAAGCAATAAAAGAAAAAAACAACCCCCCAATAATTCCAATCATGCCCCCTGCAACGGTCAAAGTCACTGATTCAATTAAAAACTGCCTTAATATGTCTTTGTTTCTGGCGCCAACCGCTTTTCTTAGACCAATTTCTCTTGTTCTTTCTGCTACTGAAACTAACATTATATTCATAATTCCTATCCCGCCAACTAATAAAGCGATAGCGGCAATTGAAGAAAGAAAAGCAGTCAAAATTCCAGTGATTTGTTTTACCATATCAGCTGCCTCAACCTGGCTCATTATTTTAAAATCGTCTTTAGATAAATCGCCTTCTGGATTGTAAATATTGTGCTCTTCTCTAAGAATCAGACGAATATTTTCCATTAATTGGTCTATTACTTTTTCGTTTACGGCGCGGACCGTAATTGCATTCAAATGATTGATTCCCAATAAAAGTTTTTGAGCGGTTGTTACCGGGACATACACATATTCATCAAAATTTTGGAACATTTCCATTCCCCGTTCCTCCATTACGCCAATTACTTTTAAATTGATTTTTTTAATTCTAATTGTTTTTCCGATCGGATCTTCTTCTCCAAATAAATCCTCTGTAATTTTATGGCCCAGCGTTACTACTTTTGCCGTTCCCCTAATATCTTCTTCGCTAATATCTCTTCCAACAACCGCGTGCCAATTATCCATTTCATAGGCTTCTGATGTAGTTCCTATAAAAGTTATTTTTTCGTCTTCGTTCCGATAAATAGCTCTTCCCGTACCATAGACCATTGGATAGGCTAAATCTACTAATGGGTCTTTTTTAATTGCTTCCAGGTCTTCAAGTTTAAGAGTTTTTATAGTCATTTCTTCCATGGCCGTATTCATAAAATCAGTTCCTCTTTTGGGATCGAATGAACCCGGTTCAATATAAACACTATTTGAACCCATGGTTTGAATCTGTCCCAGAATTAAGCTTTGTGCTCCTTTGCCCAAAGACATCATAATAATTACCGAACCAACACCAATGATAATGCCGAGCATTGTTAAAAATGAACGGCTTTTATTTGCCCTTAACGCAGTGGTTGAAATTTTTATTGAATCTTTAAAAATCATACCCAGTAGTAGATTTTCGACTAATTAAAATTATCTTTTGCTGCCCAGCAGCAGTCGAAAATTCACTACTGGGCATAATTATTTTAATAGTCCGTTTTTAGCTATCCGTCTATTATCAACTATTTCATCAGAAACAATCTGACCATCTTTCAATCTGATAATTCTTTTTGCCATTTCAGAAGTATATTGTTCGTGAGTAACTAAAATTATTGTTTTTCCGGCGTCATTCAAATCCTGCAAAATTTCCATAATTTTCTGGCCAGATCTGCTGTCCAAATTTCCAGTTGGCTCGTCAGCAAAAATCACCGAAGGATCATTGACAATAGCTCGGGCAATTGCCACTCTTTGCTGCTCTCCTCCGGAAAGCTGATTTGGCATATGCTTTATTCTATGCGACAAATCAACTGCTTCAATCGCACTCATAACTTTTTTGTCTTTTTTCTCATTTGGAATTTTTGAGTAAATTAAAGGAAGTTTCACATTATCAAAAACGCTTGTTCTTGTAAGTAGATTGAAAAATTGAAAAATAAATCCCATTTTCTGGTTCCTAATAAATGCCAGTTCGTCGTCTGTCAATTCATCAATGCTTTGATTTTCAAATTTATAAATACCCGAACTTGGCCTGTCTAAAAAGCCCATAATATGCATTAAAGTTGACTTGCCCGAACCAGAAGGACCCATTATTGCTACGAATTCCCCTCCTTTAATTGTAAAAGACGCACCGCTTAAAGCCGTGGTCTTTATTTCGTCGCCATCGCAATATTCTTTTTTAAGACTTTCAACAATAATCATTTTTTATTATTAATATAAACAATGACTTTATCTCCCTCTTTTAATCCTGAAATGATTTCCGTTTCGCCGTTATTTCCTTTCAACCCTGTTTCAACTTTTATTTCTTCTATTGTTTTGTTCTTTAGAATTTTCACAAGTCTAGAATCGTTCTTATAGCTAATTGCCCTTTGCGGGACATATAAAACATTCTCTTTTTTATTGGTCTCAATTGTGGTATCGGCTGTCATTCCGGATTTAATTTTATTTTCGGCATTATCAAATAAAATTTTAACCCTGTAATAAACAATTCCTTCAACGATTGTTTTTCCTGACTCAACTTCAATAATCTGACCAGTCAATGTTTCTTCGGGAAAAGCATCTAATGTTATCTTGACCGGATTACCTATATTAACTTTTTTAATATCGGCCTCTGAAATGTCAGCTCTTATCTGAAAATTGCCCGGTGATATTAAAGAAATAATTGTTTTATTATTCGCAATTATATCTTCGCCGATTTTGCCGTCAATTTTCGCAATTATTCCGTCAAATGGAGAAATAATACTGGCATCTTTTAATTTCTGGAAATATTCATTTACATTAGCCGAATATTTGTCAACATCTGCCTGATAAACCGCAATATCAACGTTGCGAGGCGCGGCTTTTAATTCTTCTAAATCTGCTTCTGCTTTTTTAAATGCGTTTTCTGCTGAATTTATGTTTGTTTGGTTTGCAATTTTTTGATTAGCAATGTCGGCTTTTGCAGTATTTATATTACTATAAGCGGTATTTATATTCACGATATCGGCATCAATTGTACTTCTGTCGGTTGAAGAAACATTTTCTCTAATAGACGCATCCGCCATTGCTTTTTTGGTATAATCCAATGCGTCTATTGTTTTTTCCAGTCCTGACCGCATGATAATTAAAGCTGAATCTATGTTTTCGCGTTTCGGATCGCTCACGGCAATGTCAACTAATTCATCGGCTCCTTTTATATTTAAACTGGAAACGCCCAAATAGGCCTCTTCTGCTTTTGTTCTTTTGTCTTTAAATGCGACTTCCAATGAGGTGGTTCTATAAAAATAAATTTTTTCCATATCTTTCAAATCAGCCAGCGCTTTGTTATATTTGCTTGAAGCGTCAACAAGATAAACCAAGGCGGAATTATAATCCTGATTAAGATCATTGCCGGCTTTCGCCTGAACGTCAGCGAGGGCGATCTTGGCATTTTCGGTAATTTGCTCATAAACATTTATTTTTTCAGAACTTGCGCCTGCCAATAATTGGTCCAATTTTGCTTTTGCCTGATTATAAGACGCCTGTGCCTGTAAATATTGGCTAAAAGCATTGCCCGAAACCAATCTTGCTAAATAAGTTCCTTTTTTGACTTTATCGCCAATTTTTACATTAATACTTTCTATTGTTCCTCCTGTTTTAAATTTTAAATCAACTTCCTCGGCCGCCTCAACATCTCCAGTTGCCGAAATTTCTTCTATGATGGTCCCTCTTTTAACTTCTGATAATTCGTATTGCTGCTTGTCTTTTTTAAAAATTAAAGGAATTAAAATGGCCAAAACAATAATCAAAATAACCCCAATGATTATTTTAGTTCTTTTTTTGGTTTTTCTGAATTTCTTAATTATTTTTTTAACGCCGTGCTCGGCTTGAATTTCTAAATTTTGAATCTCGTTTTCCACAGATTTGCTCTGTTAATTTTTAATTATTGTTTTATCACTATAACACTATTTTAAAAATAAAAAAAGGGGACTGGTCACACGACTCAAGCTCCAAGATTATAGAAGAAATCAATATTTATTTTTAAATAGCTCAAAACAAAATGGGGCCGATTGTATAAATTAAAACCAACCAAAGAATAATCTTTACAATGAATTCAAACGGCGTCCTAAAGTAAGAAATTTTTTTATTCCCCAAAAAACACTCAATCGCAAGAAGCAAAGATGTTACTATATCCCACCAGATAAAAAATTCAAATATTGCAAATCGGTAACCAGTAACACCGAAAAGAACAATAAGTACGGCAATATTGCTGAATTTATCGCTAAGATGGTCAAAAAATCCGCCAAAATAAGTAGTCTGGTTTTTTAAACGCGCCATGGCCCCATCAAGTAAATCCAGAAAGTAAATACCAACAAAAACAAAAACCTGGGCAAGGCTTGGGTGGAATATCGCAAAAGGCAGCCAAATTAAAAGCCCGACAGAACGAATTATGGTTATATGATTAGGCGATAACCATTTTGGCAAAATATTAACTAAAGGTATAAATTTTTTATCTTTACTGAATCTAAGCTTGTCATGAATTTTAGAAAGTTTATATCCCAGCTTCAAAATCATATACTCTAATTCTACCTCTAACCAAAAAACAAAACAAAAAATCCCCGCAAGGATGAAAAGTTTGGTATTGACTAATTTATATTTATAGGATACTTTTTATAAAAGAGAAAAGGAGGAAATAAAAATGCGTTCTTTGAAAAAAACTTTTTGGGCTGGCTTTATTTTTCTAATTGCTATTTGTTTTATCTATAATCTTTTTCTTCTGCTCTATAATTTTTTAAGGCTATTTTTAAGGCCACTAAAAGAACTCTTGTTTCTGGCAATTAAGTACCACATTCCTGGTTTAGAACTTGTTTTGCTTGTTGTTTTTATTCTGATTTTCGGCCTTCTTGCTCATTTTTTAAGTCGTCAGGCACCCTCGAAAATTCCGATTATCAACCAGATTTTCAAATTCAGTAGAGCTCTCCATAAAATTGCCCACCAACTCGAGACAGGAGAAATAAAAACCGCAATAGTAAAAATCAGCGAAAAACTGTATCTTCTGGGCATTACGAGCGGAGAATCAATAAGAATCAACGGGAAAGAAATGATTATTGTTCTCTTGCCCTCCACTCCAAACCCAACCACTGGTTATGCTTTCGTTGTCCCCAAAGAAGATATAGAATATCTGCCAAAAGACCTGAATAAGTTCGTTTTGAAGACCATTCTCACTGCCGGCCTGCTGAAATAGGGGGCCAAGAAATCGCCACGGGGATCCTCTCGGATCCCCGGTTTTTTATTTTAAAAATCACCTCGAGGACGGGAAAATTGGAAAGCAAGATTAATTTTATCAAATCTTACGAGGTTCGACCTCGTAAACCTCGTAAACCTGTCGGCAGGTGGGAAACCCGGCCTAAAAATTATTTTTTAAATTCACATTATACTTCAATTATCACTGGTAAAATCATCGGTCTCCTTCGGGTTTTGCTATATAAAAATTGGCCAATTTTATCCCGTAAATTATCTTTGACATATATCCAGTTAATCGGCGCGCCGGCAATAGTTGTATGTTCAACAATTTCTTTGACTTTTTTGCGCGCTTCTGTTAAAAGTTCTTTTGATTCCCGCATATAAATAAATCCGCGGGAAATTATATCCGGATTATTTTTAACTTTGCCAGTTTGCCGATCTATTATGGCTATAATCACGAACATTCCGTCTTCGGCCATTGTCTGACGATCACGCAAAACAATATGACCAATATCGCCAATACCCAGTCCGTCGACAAAAACATAATTAGTGTCGGCTTTTTTATTTAAAACTTTAGCTGTTCTGTTTTGAAATTCAATAATTGAGCCATTATCAAGAACAAATATTTTATCTTTGGGGATTCCGACTTGCATGGCCAATTTTGCTGCTTCTTTCAAAAAATAATGATTGGCATAAACCGGCAGAAAAAAATCTGGCCGGATTTGTTTTATTATTTCCTTAATACTGGCGGCATTAGAATGACCGCTGGTGTGAACATCCATTATGTCGTTATGAACAACATTGTCGCATTTGCGATAAAGACTATCTTTTAGCCGCTGAATTGTCCTTTCGTTGCCGGGAATAACCGACGATGAAAAAATTATGGTATCGTTTTTTTTGATGCGGATGAATCTATGATCACCAGTAATTATGCGGGATAAAACCGCATTGCCCTCGCCTTGCGCTCCAGTACAGATAATTATAATTTTGTTTTCTGGATATTTATGAATATCCTTGACAGAAATAAAAACTTCTTTATCGACTTTCACGTATCCCAATTCTTTTGCTATTTCAATATTCATTTTCATGCTGTAGCCGTCGAGAGCTATTTTTTTGCCAATTTCTCTGGCATATTCAATAATATGGCCGATCCTTTTTATCTGGGAAGAAAAAGTGCCAATAATTACTTTGCCTTTTGCTTCGTTGATAAGCTTTTCCAAATTAGCATACATATCTTTTTCCGAAACCAGTTCATGAGTGGTATCAAGCGAACCTAAACTTTCAAGCATCAAAATTTTCGGCCCTGGTAATGAAGATAAGTGATTATAGGTAATTATTTGTTGATTAATTGGGTTTTTTTCCATTGTCCAATCGCCCGGATGAATAACTGTTCCGGTCGGCGCATTAATGATAACGCCAATCGCGTCCATAATTGAATGCTCCACATTAAAAAAACCAATTCGGAATTTACCCAAATTGAGTCGGTCATTAATTGATTTAATCTTAATAATTTTTAGATGCTTAATTGATTCTTTGGCATATTCCTCCATTCTTTTTTCAATCAGGGCAATGGTCAAATCTCTGCCAATAATCGTGGGGTAACCAAGTTTTTTCAAAAGTAATGGAGCAGCGCCAATATGATCAAGATGGCCGTGGCTAAAAATTACCCCACGGATATTTTTTTCTTTACCGCGCAAATAATTAATATTGGGGATTATGAAATCAATGCCGGGCATATCTTCTTCTGGAAACTGAATACCCATATCCAAAATAACAATATCATCGCCATATTCAAAAACAGTCATATTTCTACCAACTTCTTCCATGCCTCCCAGAGGAATAATTCTTAAAACAGGTTGTTGCCCTGTCTTTTTTTGCCTTGCTGGTCTATGTTTTAATTTTTCCATTGTATTTCAATACTTTTTATTAATTTCTTAATCGGGGCACCCAGATTTGAACTGGGACTACTGACACCCGAAGCCAGCGTACTACCATTATACTATGCCCCGGCAATTATTTTATCCAATACTTTTCTCTGATTTTTAAATCTTCTTCCTCCTTTTTTTCTTCAATTTTTCCCTTTGCCATTTTGCGAAGTTCGTCAAGATTTTCTTTGTCTAATTCCTTGATTTTGTTTTCTAAATATTTTTTATTATTCTTTTTCGGGTCTTCAATAACTTCTGCCAATAATACATCCAAAATCGCACCGACTTTGGGGCTTGGCTGGATTTTTAATAATTTCATTATATCATTGCCGTCAATTTTCAGCATTTTGGCGGAAATCGGATCTTTGGAAACTTTTTCAATCATATATTCAATAGTTCTTAATCTGTACGGCTTTTCTTTTGGCCTGCCCATTCCCAGTCGGTCAGCAACCCGAAGGTTAATCAAATCATTGATATTTTCCAACCCAACTCTTTTAATCAGCCGTCTCGCGCCCGCGTCAGTCAGCCGCTCCGGGTCAGAAACAAACATATGATTTTTAACCAACAAAACCACTTTATCAATAAATTTATTTGGGAATTTTAATCTCTGTAAAATCTTAAAAGTGAATTTCGCGCCAATATAGTCATGATTGTAAAAAGTTGAATCCGGTCCTTCACCTACTTTAGTTTCCGGCTTGCCAATATCGTGAAAAAGGGCGGCGAATCTTATTTCCAAGTTAAAATTTTTCTCAACCGCCACTTTTAAAGACCTTAAAGAATGTTCATAAATGTCGTAAATATGATGCTTGTTCTGGCTTACTCCCACGCCTTTTTCCAGTTCCAATAAAATATATTTTAATAATCCCGCCTGCCTTAATAAATCAATCCCCTCGGCTGCTTTTTCTGATTCAAAAATTTTAATCAGCTCATCTCTGATTCTCTCATTGGAAATTTCTTCAATTGATTTTGCGTTTTTTATAATTAATTTAAAGGTTTCGCTTTCTATGGAAAAATTCAGAGTGCAGGCGAAACGCACTGCTCTTAACATTCGAAGGGCATCTTCATTAAATCTGTCATCAGGATTTCCAACTGTCTTGATGATTTTATTTTCTAAGTCCTGTTGACCGCCAAAATAATCAATAATCTTATTTTTTTCATCTAAGGCGAGCGCGTTAACCGTAAAATCTCGCCTTGCTAAATCTTCTTTAATTGTCTTGGCAAATCTAACTTTGTCTGGATGTCTTTTGTCGGAATATTTTCCGTCAATCCTGTAAGTTGTTATTTCTATTTCTGACAATGTTTTGTCTTTAGAACCGGTTAAAACTGTAACCGTGCCGAATTTATTTTCATAAAAGGATTTTGTAAAAATCTTTTTTATTTCATCCGGTTTGGCATTGGTAGTAATGTCCCAGTCATTCGCTTTCACGCCTCGTAAAATATCCCTAACACAGCCGCCCACGACATACGCTTCGTAGCCAGTTTTAATTAATTTTTTCAATATTAAATTAACTTCTTTTGGGATAATCATTCTGTTTTAACCATATCTTAAAAATTGTGTTTTTGCAATATAAAAATGCCCCCACTAGGAATCGAACCTAGGTCAACTGCTTAAAAGGCAGCTGCTTTACCACTAAGCTATGGGGGCAATATTTCAATCCTAAATATTACGACTAAGTCCCGACGATTCTGTCGGGACCCCGACCTTTTCGTGCGTCGGGGCTATGAGGGCGTGCTTATGCGCTGTGAGGGATTCGAACCCCCGACCATCTCCTTAAGAGGGAGCTGCTCTACCAGCTGAGCTAACAGCGCATTACTTAATGCCCCCAGGAGGACTCGAACCCCCAATTTTAGTTCCGAAGACTAACGTGATATCCGTTTCACCATGGAGGCGAAGATTATATTTTAGCTCTAAAATTTGTTTTAGTCAATGTTTGCTATTGACAAATATTTATGCGTATGATAAAATTATCTTATGAAAGGAGGCTCCTATGCTACAAGCAGGAAGATATTATCAGCTGAATATGTGGAGGTTCGGCCTAAACCACTATCGTTCTTTCGCTCATGTACGAGGCAATGGAAATATTTTCCATGTCATTTATCTCCGAGTTTTATCAAAAAAAATCAAACGGCTGCCTCGAAATATGGGTTTTAACATTTTTGTGGAAAGAGTAATCCCCGGCAAATCCATAGAAGCCCGGATTATCGAAGTAGCAAGCGAGTTTGAAATGAGCGAAAAAGGAAGGAAGTGTTTTAGGGGCCTGGATATTGACTTACAAATTTATTAATTCTCTCTTTGTTGAAACGGCGAACCGATTCAACAAAGAGAGAATTTTTTTACTCAAAAATTAAAATCCAATCAAATAATAAAATCCCAGCCCAAACAAAACAATTGCTTCAATCAAATTCAGCCACGTCATTGCCTTGCTTGAAGCAATTTTAATATTCATTGTAAAAACAGCAATCAAAAAAACAATTATTTCATCAATCATGTAAAACAATAAATATATCGCTATGTAAAAAATATAAGCCCCGACTGAAACCTGCACCTTTGCCAATATCCCGGCAAAAAGAACAGGAATAACGGCCGAACAAGGAAATTCAACAACCGTAATCACAACAGCAAAGATAAAAACACTTATTAAAATCGCCCACAATCCCTGCGACTCTTGAAAACTCTTCTGTATTTTTGAAGAAAATTTATTTACCAGGCCATTATTGTTATTCATATCGCAGGTTGGCCCGTATTTCTTGTATTTTAAAAACTGCTTCAAAAAATAAATTCCGCCCATAAACCCTAAGATGCCGACAAAAATATCCATTATTTTCAAATAAGGACTGAGAAAATAAAATAATTGATACCACAAACCGATCAAAATTCCATAAATAATGGCTGTGGTTAAAATGAAAGTCCCACCAAAAAGCAAAATCTTTTTTCTGGAACGCAAAATTATAACCAATCCCAAAATCAAAACCAATGCGCCCAAAGAGCAAATATTGAATCCGTCAAAAAATCCAAGAACCATTGCCTGAGCCGACAAAGAATATTTTCCCAAATCAACATTGCCGATGAGCGGAAGATTAATCTTTCGCTCGTCCTCTGTGGTTTTGACGGGGGGAGATTCAGCCATTTGCCTGATAATGGAATCTTCAATTTTTCTGCCAACTCCACTTTCATTGTCAAAGCCGGCAATAAATTCATCTCCCACAAAAGTTAAAGGCACGAGACCGAGATATTTTTCAGCGCTATGCTTTTTTAATAAATCAATTAGTATTTTCCTGTTCTTTGATTCATTGGCAAGATATCTGTTAATTTGAATCTCGGGATATTTTGTTTCTATGTTGTTTAAAAATTTCTCCTCGGCAGCGCAATGAGGACAAGTTTCGCTATAGAAAAAATTAATTTCTGGACCCCGCAGACTTGTTTGCGCAAAAATAGGGGAAGATAAAATTATCCCCGCAAAAATTAAAAAAATTATAAAAATTTTCTTTGTCATATTTCATTAAATAATAGCAACAAAAATAAAAACTGGCAACAATATTTGCCAAATCAATTATTATATAATATACTAAAAACGTGTTAACAAAAAGAAAAAAGAAACAAATTGTGGAAGGGCATAAAACGCATGAAACCGACACTGGGTCGGCCGAGGTTCAAATTGCCATTTTAACAGAAGAAATATTAAAATTAACAGACCATTTAAAAAAACACCCAAAAGACAACCATTCAAGGCGGGGACTTTTGGGAATGGTCTCGAAAAGAAAAAAATTATTGGAATGGCTGGAAGGCAAAGATGAAAAACGCCACGCCAAAATAATAAAAAACTTGGGACTAAAACAAAAATAAATGACAGTTATTAAAAATAAAGACCAAAGAGTGGGAGTTTTAATTGATGTCCAAAATATGTACCACTCCGCAAAAAACCTTTATCAAGCCCGAGTTAATTTTCGGGAAGTTTTAAAAACAGCAACAGCAGGCAGAAAATTAATTCGCGCCCTGGCTTATGTTGTCACAACGGAAACAGGCGAAGAAAAAGCGTTTTTGGAAGCGCTGGCAAAGGCCGGTATTGAAGTCAAAAGCAAAGAACTTCAGATTTTCCCGGGCGGAATGAAAAAAGCCGACTGGGATGTAGGACTGGCGGTTGACGCAATCCAATTAAGCGACAAAATGGACGCAATCGTAATTGTGACGGGCGATGGCGATTTTGCCCCGCTTGTCCAATATTTGAAAGCCAAGGGCCAGCAAGTTGAAATTATGGCATTTGAAAAAAGCGCTTCTTCAAAATTAAAAGAAGTAGTTGACGACTTTATTGACTTAAGCAAAAACCCTACCAAGTATTTGCTTAAATCGTACAGATAAAAATTAATAATTATTAATTGCTTCTCTGGTCTGCAGACAAAAAGATTGTGGCCAAACCATAGTCTGTAGTTTGCGGATCAGAAATTACCTGCCTATTGTCAGGCAGGCAGAAAATTATGGAAATAAAAACATTTAAGACAGAAATTGAAGGCAAAGAACTTTCAATTGAATTGGGCAAATTAGCCCAGCAAGCCAATGGCTCGGCAGTAGTCAAATACGGCCAAACAGTTGTTTTAGCAACAGCCGTTATGGGCGAAAAAGCCACTGGTAAAAATTATCTTCCTCTGACTGTTGATTACGAGGAAAAATTCTACGCTGCTGGAAAAATAAAAGGCAGCAAATGGGTAAAACGCGAAGGCAGGCCGACTGACGAGGCCATATTAACGGGCCGTTTGATAGACAGGTCTATCCGGCCTCTTTTTGACCCAAAAATCAGAAACGACATACAGGTTGTTTTAACTGTTTTATCATTTGACGGAGAAAACGACCCTGCTCTTCCTGCTTTAGTCGGCGCGTCAACGGCTTTATCAATTTCCGATATTCCGTGGAACGGTCCGATTGCGGGCATTTCTGTTGGCCAAGACGAGGCCAAACAATGGATAATCACATCAACTCTAAGCGCCAAGGCAAAGTCCGGCCTGGAACTTTTTATTAGCGGAATGGAACAGGACAATGAAATATTAGCCAATATGATAGAAGGCCACGCTCCGGAAGCAACAGAAGAAAAATTAATTGAAGGCATTAATATTGCCAGAAAGGAAATTAAAAAACTTTTGGATTTCCAAAAGCAGATAATCAAAGACATCAACCCAAAGAAAAAAGAATTGTCTTTAGTTGAGCTGGATGAAAATCTTAAAAAAGAAATAGAAGAATTTGTTTCCGGTAAATTGGAAAAAGCGATTTACGGACCAGATAGAAAGGAAAGAATGAAGGCAATGGAAAAATTGCGCGAAGAATTGCTATTATCTATTGAAGAAAAATACAAAGATGACAGTAAAAAAATAAGCGATACTTCAAATTATTATGAAGGTTTGCTGGACACTATTGTTCATAAAAACATTTTGAGCGATGAAAAACGCCCGGATGGAAGAAAGCTTGACGAATTAAGAAACATTGAAACAGAAGTAGGGATTCTGCCAAGAACTCATGGTTCGGGATTATTTAAAAGAGGCGAAACGCAAGTCCTTTCTGTTTTAACCTTGGGCTCGCCAGGTATGGAACAATATTTTGACCAGATGGAATTGGAAGGAACAAAAAGATTCTTTCACGATTATAATTTTCCTCCTTTCAGCGTTGGCGAAACAGGCAGAATGGGCGGGCCAGGCAGAAGAGAAATCGGCCATGGCGCTTTAGCTGAAAAAGCCATTCAATCAATTATTCCTGACAAAGATAAATTCCCTTACACAATAAGAGTTGTGTCCGAAGTGCTTTCATCAAACGGGTCGTCTTCAATGGCCTCTGTTTGCGGAACAACGCTCGCTCTTCTTGACGGCGGGGTGCCGATAAAAAATATGGTTGCTGGAATTGCGATGGGATTAATGATAGATCCCTTCTCTGCTAAGGCGGAGGGTAAGTGTAAAATCCTTACAGACATTCAGGGGCCGGAAGACCACTATGGCGACATGGACCTTAAAGTCGCCGGCACCAAGAATGGAGTAACCGCAATTCAAATGGATGTTAAAATAAATGGCATAAAAATAGAAATTCTTGAAAAAACGTTTATCCAGGCAAGAAAAGCGCGGTTGGAAATTCTTGAAAAAATGGAAAAAACAATCAAGGAACCGAGGGCAGAACTTTCTCCATTTGCGCCAAGAATTTACACATTACAAGTTAATCCCGCCAAAATCGGTCTTATTATAGGCCCTGGCGGAAAAACAATAAACGAAATGGTTGCTGAAACCGGCGCAACAATAGACATTGAGGACGATGGAACGGTATTCATTACCTGCGACAATGCTGACGGCGCAAAAACAGCAATCAGCAGAATAAAATCTTTAACCCGCGAAGTAAAATTAGGCGAAACATTTAATGGCAAGATTGTAAAGAATATGGAATTCGGGGCTTTTGTTGAACTTTATCCAAAACAAGATGGATTACTGCATGTTTCGGAAATGGGCTCTCAGAACCTGCGGGAAGGAGATTTTGTTGAAGTAAAAGTGAAAAGAATTGACGAACATGGTAAAATAAGTTTAGAACTGGCAAGCGCAGAAAAAAAGCAACGAGAAAGAACTGAACCATCGCCAGCCAAAAGAAAACCATTATTAAGAAAAAGGGGGAAATGATTTTCTTCAAAAAATCCAAAAAAAAACAAAACACAGAAAAAGAAGCAAGCTCAGAAAAAATAGAAGAAGCGCCCATAAACGCCCTGCCTGAATATACAATCAGAACAATGCCAGATGATCTGGCTAAATTAGGACTTGGCGAATTACAAAAAGAAGCAAAAACAGAGATTAGAAAAAAAACCGTAAAACCGCCAGAAACATTGCCCGCTGTCGAAGAATTGATTTTAGAGCTTGAACAAAAGCCAATACAAAAAGCTCCTCTGCCTCAAACAGAGGAGTTTATTGCGCCAGCCCCTCCATCCGACGAGGTTTATCTTGAGCCGGAATTGCCAAAACCAAAAGAAGAACCGCCAGAAACCTTTGCTATTCCTGAGCCCGAAAAAATAGCCGGCCCGAGTCCAATCAGCCCTGAACTGAAAATATTGAAGATTGAAAAACCTAAAAAGAAAATAAGCAAAAAATTTATTTTTGGATTAATAATAATATTAATCGCAATTGCTGTTGGTGCCTTTTTCTACTGGCAAGGACAAAAACCAAAACCCTTGCCGCCGCCGCAACCAGAATATCCCGAGCCAGAGCAATCGCTCATAATAATAGATGAAACAAAAATATTAAAACTTTCGCCTGGCCAACGGCTCACTGATTTGATAAAAGAAGAAATTATCAAAGACCAAAAAGCAAAAACCCTTAAACGATTGGCGATCTTAAAAAACGACACGGAATTTTTGTCATTGGCAGATATTATAAAAGAACTAAATATAACAATCGCTCCTTATGCCTTATCAGAATTAGAAAATGATTACACGCTTATTGTTTACGCCCAAAACAGCAAAAAACACCTCGGGATAATAACTGAAATAAAAAATGAGAACAACCTCAAAGACCAATTGCGTTTTTGGGAAAAAACAATGGGAGATGATTTGCAAAGTTTGTTTATAATTGAAAAACCCGGATCTCCGGCAACCACGGATTTTCAGAACAATATTTATAAAAATATTGCAATCAGATATATTAATTTTCCAAAACCGGAACTTACCATTGATTACACTGTTTTTAATGGTCTTTTTGTCCTAACCACAAGCCGAGAAACAATTTATAAAATAATAGATAATTTCAATCAATAAGTTGCTTGCACCGAACTTACTAAAATGGGGATAACTTGTTTAAAAATCCATTACTACGAAATATTTTTCAGCGCGAAGTCAATACAAAAAACCCTATTTTTAAGCTGAATTTAGGGATTTGACCAATTTTAATAATTTTATTTTACTTATAAAACTTTTCCACAAAAATGAACCCAGTAGTGAGTTTCCGACTGCTCCGATGGACATCGAAGCAAAAACTACTGAGTTATATAATAGTCATAATAAACTATAATTAATCTAGATTTCTGATAAAAGTTGTTTTAATAGTCGGAAATCTACTACTGGGTGAATAAAGTATATTCTGCTGCTATAACTGGCCTTGAAGCTGAGCTTGTTGAGGTGGAGGCGGATTTGTCGTCCGGCCTCCGTTTTTTTACTATTGTCGGTTTGCCGGATAAATCTGTTGAAGAATCAAAAGAAAGGATCGCCGCGGCAATAAAAAACAGCGGAGCTGAACCGCCTCAGAAACACAATAAAAGAGTAATTATAAATTTGGCGCCAGCTGATTTACGAAAAGAAGGTTCTGGCTATGATTTACCCATCGCAATCAGTTTTTTGTTGTCTTCCCAGCAAATAGATTTTAATCCGAATGACAAATTATTTATTGGCGAACTTGCCCTTAATGGCGATTTGCGGGGAATTAACGGCATTTTGCCGGTTTGTTTAATGGCGAAAGAAAAAGGTATAAAAACAGTATTCGTGCCGAAAAATAATTCTCCGGAAGCCCGGCTGGTTGACGACATTGAAATAATTCCAATACAATCTTTGGGAGAATTAATCGGATTTTTGGAAAAGAGAATTGAAATAAAGCCATTAGAGCCAATCAGTTTAGAAAATATTGTTTTTGATTCCAATCCCTATCCAATTGACATGGCCCATGTCAAAGGGCAAGAAAACGCCAAAAGAGCAATTGAAATAGCTGCCAGTGGAAATCACAACCTGCTTATGACCGGCCCACCTGGTTCGGGCAAAACATTACTGGCAAAAGCCATTCCTTCAATTCTGCCCAAAATGACAAAGGAAGAAATTCTGGAAGTGACGAAAATTTACAGCGTTGCCGGAAAATTGTCACCGAACAAACCTTTTATGTCGCGCAGGCCATTCCGAAGCCCCCATCACAGCGCTTCAGAAGCCAGCTTAATCGGCGGAGGCGGGTTTGCCAGGCCCGGAGAAATAACATTGGCCCACCGCGGAGTTTTGTTTATTGACGAATTTCCGGAAATCCACCGTGATGTCCTGGAAAGCTTAAGGCAACCTTTGGAAGACGGCTTGGTTAGTGTTTCCCGGGCAAAAGGAAGCCATACTTATCCTGCACGTTTTATTTTGGTGGCGGCAATGAACCCCTGCCCTTGCGGATATTACAATGACCCGGAAAAACAATGCACTTGCGCCCCTAATCAAGTTACCAGATATCAGAAAAAAATCTCCGGCCCGATTATGGACAGGATTGATTTGTATGTTGAAGTACCTCATGTAAAATATGAAAAATTGACAGATGAAAAAATTAGCGGCTCAAGCAACGAAATAAGGGAAAGAGTGGAATTTGCCAGAAAAATCCAAATAGAAAGGTTTAAAAACGACGGAATTATCACAAACAGCGAAATGAATATTGAATTAATAAAAAAACACTGCCAAGCTGACAAAGAAGGAGAAAAACTTTTAAGAAATGCGGTTGACAATCTCCATTTATCCGCCCGCGGATATCACCGCATATTAAAACTTGCCAGAACAATAGCCGACTTGGCAAATTCACTTTCCATTTCCCGCGATCACATCGCCGAAGCGCTCCAATATAGGCCAAAGCAGGAAATTTAAAGAGATAAAAAACCAAACAAAAAATCCCGCTTGTGGCGGGTTTTATAAAAACTGATTCATTGAAAATTCAATGTCCCGCAGAGCGGGATCCCGCTACGCGGGAAAAATTAAAAATTAATATATATATCCAACAATAATCCAAGAATCTATTGGAATAGCTCTAATCTTACGAATACCACTACCGAGATGCATTTCAGAAACAGTAATATAACCATCGCCAACCGACTCAACGTAGGCAACGTGGCCATAATATGAGTTTTCCCTTGTTTGAACAATAGCGCCTGGTTTTGGCTCACTTCCAGTGGCAAATCCGTATTGAACAGCTTTCTGCAGCCAGGTCTTGGCATTACCATCCCAGGGAATATACCTTCTTTGGGCAACATACCATGTGCACTGGCCCCAAGGAAACTGATGGCTTTCTTTTGCATAAGGCCTTTCAAAATCATAAGAAGCATAAGCGCGAGTGGATTTTGTTGGAGCATTATAAACCTGCTTTTGACCGTCTGGAATTATTATTTCCTGACCAATTGCTAAGGCGCCGTCTGCTGGCAAACCGTTAAAATCAATTGTTTTTTCACTATCGCCTTTATAGGTTTTAACTATTTTGTCTAAAGTGTCGCCTTTTTTAATCTTGTAAATGATTCCTGAAACAGGCAAAATAACAAGTTCCTGGCCCGGTTTTATATGGTCCCATAAACTCAAATTATTCGCCCAAAGCAGGGTGTTGGTAGAAACGCCAAAAGCAGCCGCGATTTGGGAAGGAATATCGCCTGACTGCACTTCATAAGTAATAATTCCGTTTCTTTCGCCATTACTGACACCCGTGATTATGGAAGGCGAGGAATTAGACAATAAAGCACAATCTTGTAAAACAATGCCTGAATCGTCAAAATATTCGCTGTCAATATAGGATTCCTCAATGATAATTTCTTCGGGATTAAGATACTGAGCAGCGTAAAAAAACGAACTTTTTCTTGTTGTCTCATCTTCTTCGTTTAGAGCATAATCGCCAAAGCTTCCGGCAATTGACTGGGCTAAAAAGACGATAATCAAAACAATAAAAATAACTGCTGCTGCCCTTAAATACAAGAACTTTTGAAGCAGTTTTATCAAATTTTCCATATTTTCCCTTCCCAACGCCTTACACTGGGTCAGGATTGTTTTCACCTTAAAAATAGCTCTATTTTCAGTCATTAAAAAAACAACCTTTGTGACTATCCTCAGGCAATTTCAGTGTAGCATGCCCCTATTCAACTGTCAAGAGTTTTATCCACAACAGACCATATTTCTGCTATACTAAAATCATGGAAGCCCGCCCAAGACGGGTCGGCCTAGGGCCGAAAATAAACAATGGAAAACATTTTAGAAAATTTAAATCCAAAGCAAAAAGAAGCCGTTCAAACCACTGATGGACCAGTTTTAATACTGGCTGGCCCTGGTTCCGGCAAAACCAGGGTACTCACTCACCGCCTGGCTTATCTGATTGAAAAAGGAATTCCTTTGCAAAATATTCTGGCAGTCACTTTTACAAACAAAGCGGCCGATGAAATGAAGATGAGGGTAAAAAAATTAGTTTCAATAAAGACAATTCCTTTTATCGGTACATTCCATGCTTTCTGCCTTAAAACATTAAGAATTGAGATTGATAAGCTGAACTACAGCAAAAAATTTATTATTTATGACGACGATGACCAGCTCAAAGTCCTCAAAAAAACAATAGAAAGATTAAATATAAACAAAGAGCAATTCCCGGCCAAAAGAGTATCTGAAACAATATCTTCGTTAAAAAGCGAATTAATAGATTGTAAATCTTATTCAAGCAACAGCCGTGATTATTTTGAAAAAACAGTAAGCGAAATTTACAAGGCGTATCAGGAAGAACTAAGAAAACACAACGCGCTGGATTTCAACGACTTAATAATGTTCACGGTCAAAATTTTTGAGGAATTTCCGAAAACTCTGGAAAAATATCAGGAAAAATTCAAATATATTCTGGTTGACGAATATCAAGACACAGACCCGGGCCAATACAAATTAATCCGTTTGTTGTCCCAAAAATACCAAAATATCTGCGTAGTCGGCGACGACGCCCAGTCAATTTACTCATTCAGAAACGCCGACTTCAGGAATATTTTAAATTTTGAAAAGGACTATCCAAACGCAAAAGTAATAACTCTTGACCAGAATTACCGCTCAACCCAGAATATTTTGGACGCCGCCTCAACCCTTATATCAAAAAATGTTTATCAAAAACCGAAAAAACTCTGGACCGAAAATATCTCCGGCCCGCCAATATCAATTATCGCCACTTGGGATGAAAAGTCGGAAGCAGAATTTATTTTCAAAAAAATAAATGAATTTTTGAAAGAAGGGTACAAATTAAATGATTTTACGATTTTTTACAGAACCAATGCCCAATCAAGAGCCATAGAAGAAACATTCATCAAAAAAAATATCTCCTACAAATTAATTGGAGCAATAAGATTTTATCAGAGAAAAGAAATAAAAGATATTATTGGTTATTTAAAATTTATTGAAACGAATGACGTGATGAGTTTGGAAAGAATAATAAATACTCCGCCAAGAAAAATCGGCAAAATAACTTTTGACAATATTGTTTCCCAAGGAATAGAAAAAACAGCAAAAGAAAAACCGGAAGTGAAAAGATTTTATGAATTAATAAAAAAAGCAAGGGAATTAAAAAACAGCAAACCGGTTTCGCAGTTAATAAAATTTATCTTAAAAGAAACCGATTACAAAGAATATCTCAAAAAACAATATAGTGAAGAGTCGCCACAAGCCGGAATCCCCGAATATGAAAATAGGTGGCAAAATATTGAAGAATTAATTAATGTGGGCTCTGAATACGATAATTTTGAACCGCCAAAAGGATTGGAAGAATTTTTGGAAAAAACGGCCCTGCTTTCGGACGCGGACGAAATCAAGGAAAATCAGGAAGTTGTCCATTTAATGACCCTTCACACTGCCAAAGGACTGGAATTCCCAATTGTTTTCATTATCGGCTGCGAAGAAGGAATTTTGCCTCACGTCCGAAGCTTGCTTAACCCCTTAGACATAGAAGAAGAAAGGCGGCTTTTTTATGTTGGCATAACCAGAAGCAAAAAACATCTGCACTTGGTTTTCAGCCAAAGAAGAACAAGCCGGGGAAGTAAAGAAGCCAATCCGCCATCCAGGTTCTTGTCAGAAATACCAGAACACTTAATAAATTATGAAGAATATGAATTGGAAATCAAAAATCTGATTGATTTCTAACAATTTAAATGGATAAATTTACCCAAAACTCAATTAAATCGACTTTGTCAAAATACCAAATTCATCCCAACAAGGTCATGGGGCAAAATTTTTTAATTGATGAAAACGTTTTAGATAAAATTATCGAGGCTGCTGAAATTAAAAAAGACGATACAATTTTAGAGGTCGGGCCGGGATTAGGAATATTAACCATTGAATTAGCAAAAAAAGCAAAACAAGTTATTGCAATTGAAAAAGACAAAGAACTGACTAGAATTTTGAATAACGAATTAAGAATAATGAATATAAAAAATGTTGAAATTATAAATGAAGATATTCTCAAAACAAAATACAAGATGCAAGATACAAAATATAAAATTGTAGCTAATATACCATACTACTTAACCTCTCCGTTGATCCGGAAGTTTTTAGAAATAAAAAATAAACCATCATTGATGGTTTTAATGATTCAAAAAGAGGTGGCTCAAAGAATTTGCGCCCGGCCACCCAAAATGTCTATTTTGTCAGCGGCTGTCCAATTTTACGCTGAGCCAAAAATTATTAGCCATGTTTCTAAAAAATCTTTCTGGCCCCAACCCAAAGTAGATTCAGCCATACTTAGGTTATCGCCAACACAGAACAAGAAAGAACAAAATGCAGATTTACGCAGAAAATATTATAAATTGATTAAAATTCTTTTTAAGCAACCAAGGAAAACAATCCTAAATAATTTAAGGAACGCAAATTTATGGGAACAGATTAGTAAAGAGGAAATTGTCAAAGATTTAACTAGGCTTAATATCAACCCGCAGGATCGACCGCAGAATTTGGGTCTTGAGCAAATAAAAAACTTATCAAAACAATCAGAACATTAAAAGAGAGAAATACCTATCAGGGAGAAGTACCTATCATTGTCATCGTACCTAAAGCGGGAATGATAATAGGGGGGACGGTAGGAAGGATACAAGATCCACCGGGCGTATACCCACCCAAAGCCCAGGGCCCTGGTCTTAATTGAGCATAAGCAAAAATCAGTGTTCCAGGCATCCACATAAATAATCCACCTCGTGGCGGCCCAATTGTAAATAGTATACCGTTGAGACAAGGAGTAACACCTAAAATAATTCCTCCAAATCCAAAACCCCCCAAAATAGCCTCGGCTAGCCTTGGCCAAAATATGAATGACGAAACAATCAACCCGAGGAATAACAAAGAAAAAAGTTTCTTAGATTTTAGATTAAACATACAATAGCAATAATATCATAAATTATCATACAATACAATAATATCATATCACAAAAGTTTTATATATTACAAATACAAATTATATTACAATTATATTACAAATACAAACAAATACAAAATACAATGATGTGATGTAATATTGATGACTGACTAAAACTTTTCCACATTTTAAAACTTTCTTGACAATTAAAAAAGTTGTATAATTATAATGAAGTTGTATAATTATAATATAGAAAGGCAATTTAAACTAAAAATGAAAAAAATAAATTTTAAAAAACTGCCCATTGTTTCAATCCTAATGGCCATTATTTTAGCTATAGGATTGATTTTATTTATAAATGCTTATTCCAAAAAAGAAGCATTTTCACAAATTAATCTCTGGGGCGGAAAAGAAACAACAATTACATCCGACAATAAAGACACTGACAATGACGGACTAAAGGACTGGGAAGAAAATTTATATAAAACCGACCCATTAAATCCCGATACTGACAATGACGGATACTTAGACGGCGAAGAAATTAATTCCGGCCACAATCCATTGGTTAAAGGACCGGGCGATGAATTAATTTTCTTTCCATTGCCAATTGGGGACAAATACAATATCACCAACCTTGTTTTGAGCGAAAGCAATATGCAATCATTATTCCAATCATACCTCGCTCAAAAACAAGAATACATAAACAACCATCCAGAGATAACTGACGTAAATCTATATCTATCTACCATTAATCAATCTACTGTTTCTGAAATGGCGCAGAGAGCATTGGCTGAAAATTTTGCAACACTAACCAATAATGCTGAAAAAATTCTTTCCCAAATGCCGGAGGTTTTTAATGTAAGTATTAATGATAACCAAATAAGTATATCGGAGGACAACAGCAAAGAAGCCATCGAATCATATCTTGATAAAATTTCTGCAATTATGGGCTCTGATAGCTTTTTGTTTAAATTAGAGAACGTAAAAACAATAATAAAGGCGTTTGAAAATGATACTCTGCCAGATTTAGACGAATTCCTAAAAACAGCCAAAGATGATGTTGAGCGAATAAGGAATATCTCTACCTCATCTTCCTTAAAAGAAATCCACAAAGAACTTCTGGGTCTTTCTGTGATCACCAGAAACGTAATTATATCCTTGCGAGGAGCTAACGATGATTTTCTTAAGGCTTATTTTGCTCTCCAGGAATTAGAAAACTTGCCTGAAAAATGGAATAAATTACTGAATAAAATTTTAGAAGTCAATAAATAATTTATGAAGGTTTTACAAAAAATCATTGCCCCAATAATGCTAATAAGCTTAATCTTAAGCCTTAGCCTTGGTTTACTCTTTTGGGGGCCAAAACAAGCTAAAGGACAAATAGGGGTACCGGTACAGGATGCTCCCACCGAGATACAAGAGATAATGGCTACATTAAAAGAGTGGGGACTAGACCAGGTAGTCAGATCTATAGCCAGAATGGCAATGAATAGATTGAGAGCAAGCATAATTCGCTGGGCACAAGGAGGATTTAGAGATGATAATCAACCACTTGCCATAACTAATTGGAAAGGCTTCTTTAAACAGGCAATTGACATTGCTTCGGCCAGATTTATCCAAGAATTTGGACTTACTCCTCTTTGTTCACCAATAAGGGTTTCATTAAATACATTGCTTGGTTTAAATCTTAGGCAAGGAGGTGTAATCCTTTACGAAGAATACGCTGCCTGCACCATAGACCAAATAGTGGATAATGTTGAAGAATTCTGGAAAAATCCCTCAATCCAAGTTTATGGCTGGGACACTTGGACTGCGCTAATGCAACCCCAAAATAATATATTCGGTTCTGCTCTAATGGCATTGCAAAGAGAATCAGATATTCAAGACGAAGAACTAAATGCTGCCCAACAAGAAGCCCAGGCAGGACAAGGATACCAGGATGAAACAATTTGCAATGAAACCGACAGGGAAGCATGCGAAAAAAGATGCTCTGAGGCTGGACCACCTTCTCTTGATTGTCTTAAAAATTGCGAGCTTTCAACTCTTGGCGTGTGCTTAAACGAAACAACTAAAAATATTGGCTCAACGGTCAATGCTGCAATTGAGAAAACAGTGGGTTCTGATATTGATTGGTTAATTAGCGCCGACGAATGGAGTGAGCTGATAGAAATAATGATTAGCTCTCTTTTAAATAAAGCCATATTTGGTCTTGGCCTGTCTGGAGGGACCTATAGAACAACTACCCAACAGCAATATCAAGAACAGAATGCTTATCACCAAATAACAAAACAGATGCTCACTCCCCAGAACCAATATCAAGTAAAATCTAAAACATTAAGCCGGATCTTAGGCGCCATTCAATCGATAAATAGATCTGTCAGAACCTGCGAGACAAGCGAGGCCATAGATATTAATGTGCTAGTTAGGGCCTACGATGATGTTTTAGAAGGAGAAAGCGAGGCTCTTTACTCAGAAACGGAAAGAATAAATTTACAGCCGGATTATGAAATTCTTGACCCAATAAATGCTCCTTCTGATCTAATGGTCTATGGCTATAGCTGGGAAAACATACCAGCCTATAAATATCCTTCTCAATGCCGTAAACTTCTTACTGATTCTGGCATAACAGGAAAATGTCAAAAATTTAATAGCGGATTACCTCCGGTTTCTACTGATTCAAACTGCGAATGCATCTTTGGCATAAATCATCATAACTGTCCACCCGCCCCCTATCCACCCCTTTCTTTGACATCGGCTCTTGATAAAGCTAAGGCAAATTTCTACAATTCTTGCAAGGGAATTTATAATAATGTAGTTAATAGATGCGATGCGTGTCTTAAAGAGGCCGGAGAAAAATGCGAAAAGATAAGCGATGCCGCAAAAAGATTACAATGCATTGATAACGCCTGCAATAATTATACTGGAATAGCTGGAGTTACCGGTGCTCAAGATTTTTATAATAAATGCCTAATCGAGGAAAGAAAAACTGCTTGCTATACTTGTCTTAAAGAGTATTTTATGCCAGCTAATTATTGCGGCCAGATAGGAGATTACATAGCCAGAGCTACGGTCAAATACCCTGGCACCTACCGAAAATCAGAAAGCACCTTAGGAATTGATTGGCTTAATGCTGATTCAGTAGCTTGGATAGGAGTAAAAGACTCTTCTGTTTGCCCAGATAGTGCTACTGACGGAGCCGAGACTGGTGTAGATTTAATATGTAGAATAGTGCCGGACTTTGCTTTTGGGGATGGTAGAACTTGTCAAGCTAATTGCCCTTTCACTGCTAGTTTTACTAAAGAAATGCTCTACGATATTAATGATAACAGTCCAAATGAGAACGACTGCAATCAGCGATCAGTTAGAACCGGCGGTAGCCCGGGAATCTGGGCAGTAGAAAACGGTGCCTTTGAAAATAAAGGAAAATGTTGTAGGGCATTTAAGGGCCATAAACCTGATGATTATGCTGCTTGTGGGAGAACACCGGTGGATAAGTGTGGCAACGGCGTAGTTGAGTCTGGCGAGGATTGTGATGGTGGCCCTTGTTGCAAAAGCGATTGTACCCCCAGACGTAGTTCATACGCAACTGATGAATGTGATTCTCGTACACAAGATGGCTGTTGTGATGGCAAGGGTTATTGTACGTTCGATTGTGATGGTGGTGGCGGTGGCGGTGGCGGTTGCACTGACGACTCCGATTGTTCAAACGGAAGAATATGTAATGACAATGGAAGATGTGTGATTGATAGAGGGAGGTAAAACGATCTCCCTAACTGCAAAACCAGCAGTTATATCTGCGTAGAAGAGTGATCTTGGTGAAAGCCCAATAAAATTTATGCAAGAAAAAAGCAAAAAAAGAATACCAATTAAAACAACAGGTCCGATTTTGATATTTTCCATTTTGGGATTTGCTTTTCCGATGATTGCAAAAGCAAATATTCTTGCCGACGCTCTTGGGTCAATAGGAAAAGATATTCTCCTTTCGTTAATGTCTTCTATTCAGACCGTATTAAACTGGCTGCTAAAGGCCTCTGCTATTATCTTGGAAGGAGTTCTTGATATTGGCTTTAATCCAAGTATTGTACGCGTAGCGCAAATCGGCTGGACAACTACCCGCGATTTTGCCAATATGTTCTTTATTCTTTTTATGATAATCATTGCTTTTGCTACCATCTTAAGAACAGAACAATATGGTGCAAAGAAACTCTTGCCTAAAGTAATTCTTATTGCTCTTTTAATAAACTTCAGTTTTGTAATTTGTAGTGTAATTATTGATTTTAGCAATATATCTGCAAAATTTTTTATTGAAGGGATTAAAAATAATTTAAGCGGGAAAAAAGAAGGCATAATCACAGCAACGTTTTCAGATAGTTTAAATATGACCGGAGCCCTTACTACATATACAAATTGTGAAGATTATAGGGATAAAGAAACAAGAAAATGCAATGAGCTAAATGGGAAATTAATTGCCAGCGCTATCCTTAGGGGAATGCCGTCAAACCTTGACTGTATAGCTTGGGTCGGTGCACTCTATGAAAAATGTAAAGAGCAAGGAAGCATAACGGTTCAAAGTGATGATAAAGATTTCTTAAATATTATTCTCGCAATGACTGTTGGCTCTTTGGTAATGCTCATAGCGGCTTTCACGTTTCTTGCCGGGGCAATTATGCTATTAATACGGATAGTTGCCCTTTGGTTGCTTATTGTCATTGTCCCGCTTGCTTTTATTTGTCATATTATGCCCGGACTAAGTTCTCAGTGGCGGAAGTGGTGGGACACTTTCTTAAAATGGTGCTTTTTCGCGCCTATTTACACGTTCTTTATTTGGATGGCAATACAAATCGCTGTCAATGGAGCGAATCAAGCAATAGGAGTTTCGGCTCGAAAAATTCCTGGAGATATGAGCGGACCAATTACAAATCCGTTCGTTGCTGATCCTGGAGCGCAATTTATAAGTTACGGAATCATGATTGCTTTTCTTCTAGGCGGGCTTATTGTGGCACAGAAATTGGGCATTGCCGGCGCTAATACAGTAATGGCAGTTGGCCAGAAATGGGCAAAAGGCGCGACTGATTGGGCAAAAAGGACTGCTATGCGGCCGGCAAAAGCGGGTGGGCGACTGGCTGGCGCCACGACAATGGGATTGGGAGCAAAATTGTTTAAAGGCACAATGCTGGGCAGAAGAATGGGGGCTAGGGCAGCACAGATTAAACAAGCAGCGGCTCAAACTGCGGAGAATAAAAAATATGCCAATCTTCTCAATACCATGACTGATGAAGATATAGAAAAAGAAATTAAGAGTGCTCTACGCGCAAGAAAACTTATTGCCGTTCAGGCGGCTAAAAAGAGGGGCATTTTAAGAGAAGCAAATCGAACCGTAGCTGAACAAGCAATGAAGACCATGCGCGGCTATGGCGATGAAGAGGGCGCAAGATCATTAGAAGAATTAAGGCCAGATGCCGTAAAGGATCTCGCTAAACAAAATGCTGCTATTGAAAGAGCAATTAAAGAAGGCGCTCATAAAAAATGGAGTAAAAAAGTATTTGAAGGCCCAGAAGGAGTAAATGCTATGGAAGAACTAAGAACACAATTGGGTACAGGAGAGCTCACTAATGTGTTTAAGGGCTGGGGAAAAGACATTAAAGAACAAGCCGAAGAAGCTTTAAGAGGTAATTTTACCGATGATTTTAATAACAAAAATAATATTGATAGAAGAAACGATTTTGCAAAAGTCACTGGCAAAGCATATCAAGCCTTCTATGGAGATAAAACTGGCACAATTCAAGCAAATTACAAACAAAATCCAAATGCCAATAAACACGCTAAAGAATATATTCAAAGACTTAACACTGATGATTTTGGCAATCTGAAAACGGATCAAGACACAAATCTTACTGCTCAGCACATGCTAGGTTCCCAAGTATATGGGGCAGGGACCAAAATATCCGGCAAAAATAAAAATCAAATGAAAATAACAGCACAAACAAAAAACCCAGCAGCGTATAAGATAATGCGAAAAGCCGACACTTGGAAATCCTAGCAAAAAATTATTAAAATATTAATCTCTATGAATAATTATCAAGAATTCCCGGAAAAATTTCAAAATCTTCCATCTTATATCCAAAATGCGATGCTTTCTCCCGCGACCGCGGACATAAATGAGGCCATTGGAGAAAAATATAAATTGTCAGACGAGCAACTCGAAAAATTGATAGGTATTATTGTGGGTACAATTTTTAAAGAAATCCCATTAGAAAAATTGGCGATCGCGATCCAGCAAGAGATTGGACTGGATGCTCAAATATCAAAACAATTGGCTCTAGATGTTGCTGTAAAAAGATTATTGCCCATTAAAAATTACTTTCCAGAAATAGAAATGCTAATCCAAAATTTGGGTGGCAAAATTCCAGAAATACCACCATCTCAACCGCGTCCAGATAACTCTAATGTGGTAGATTTGAGAAATCAATAATTATGCCCGGTGTCACAAATTCGAATATGTTCTTCTATGTCTATGTTCTTGAGAGCCAAAAAGATAAAGAGAATTATGTTGGTTTTACAACAAATTTAAAGAAAAGAATAGAAGAACATAATAAAGGTCTTAATTTTAACACCGGGTTCAGAAGACCATTTAAACTTATTTATTGTGAAGTATGCACAGATGAAAATGATGCCCGAAGAAGAGAGAAATACTTAAAGACTACGCGAGGCAGAAGATTCTTGGTTAAACGGCTTATCTCTTATTGTGCATCATCAAATTTGTGACACTGGGTATGCAATTTCAGGTTCCACAATTTACTGACATAGAAGACAAAATAATCGGCCCTTTTACATTAAAACAATTCCTGTATCTTCTGGTGGCCGGGGTGATTTTGTTTATTCTTTTCAAGTTGCTCAAACTCATTATCTTTATAATTTTGGCCGGTCCGATTATTGCGATTACGCTTGCTTTTGCTTTTTACAGGCCGAACAACCAACCATTTATAGGATTGGTTAAAAATTTCTTGGGGTTCCTTAAAAAACCGGATTTCTATGTCTGGAGAAAGCCAAAAATAATAAATCCAGTTGAAGAAAAAAAGATTCCGGATATAATCCACAAAGCGCCAGCAGAAGAAAAAATAAAAACCGAATCCAAAGAACGATTGCAGGAAATGAATTGGAGAATACAAATAGAAAAATAATAAAATTTTATGCTAAACATTAAACTTCCAAAAAAAGCGCCAGAGGTGCAAAGATTTGTAGAAGTGAAAGAAATCAGAGACAACGTGGTGATTACAAAAGATAATGGAATGAAAGCCGTCTGCGTTTGCTCAAGTATAAATTTTGACCTTCTAAGCACGGCCGAACAGGAAGCAATAATTTTAAGATTTCAAGAATTTTTAAATTCTCTTGACTTTTCTATCCAAATTGTCATTGCTTCCCGCCATTTTGAAATAGAGGGCTATCTAAACCAGATAAAAGAATTGGAAAAAACCCAGACCAACGAATTATTGAGAATCCAGACAAGCGAATACATAAATTTTGTCCAGAGTTTCGTTGAATTCGCCAATATAATGAACAAATCGTTTTATGTTGTCATCCCTTTCAGAGTAATAGAGTCAAAACAAGAAGGATTTTTTGAAAAAATAAAAAATGTCGTTTCAACAAAAACGCCCCAAAAAATGCAATTCGAAATAGAAAAATTCAACCAGTATAAAACGCAATTAGACCAAAGAGTTAACTTGGTAATTGAGGGCCTGCAGGGGCTGGGCGTAAAAGCAATTTCCTTAAACAGCGAACAACTCACAGAACTTTTTTACGAATCCTATAATATAGAACAATAAATATGGCATTGTTTAAAAAAAAACAAACCAAAACAGAAGACATTCCGGAATTAGCTGAACTTCCCAGCAGCCAACCGACTTTGGCCGATGCTATTGCTCCTTCTGCCCTGCAAATAACCTCAAGTCATATCCAAATAGGGAAAAAATTCGCCAGAACATTTTTCGTTATAACGTATCCGAGGTTCTTAACGGTCAACTGGCTATCTCCCGTTATTAACTTAGATAGGGTCTTCAATGTTTCAATATTCATCCATCCTGCTGATACCGGCATAATTCTGAAAAAACTTAAAAAAAAAGTAACAGAAGTTGAATCCCAGATAACAACAGAGCAGGAACAAGGGAAAGTCCGCAATCCAATGCTTGAGACGGCAAGAGAAGATATTGAATCGCTGCGCGATAGATTGATTCAGGGAACGGAAAAATTTTTCAAATACGCTCTTTATATCACGATTTTTGAGGACTCTGTCCAAAAATTAGACGAGGCCGAAGAACAAATTATGTCTTTGTTTGAGGCCAGAATGGTCTATATCAAACCGGCTATTTTCCAGCAGGAAATCGGCCTAAACTCCACGCTTCCACTTGGAAATGACGGTTTGTTTATCACTAATTCAATGAATACTGCTCCGCTTTCCACTATTTTTCCTTTCGTATCCTCAAATCTCTCTTCTAACAAGGGAATTTTATATGGTATTAACCGCCACAACAACAGCTTAATTATTTTTGACCGATTTTCAATGGAAAACGGCAACATGGTGATTTTCGGAAAATCAGGCGGAGGTAAATCCTATGCTGTTAAAATTGAAATTCTGCGTTCCCTGATGTTCGGAGTTGATGTGATTGTCATTGACCCGGAAAATGAATATCAGCATCTGGCTGAAACGGTTGACGGCGCTTATTTTAAAATATCTTTAACTTCAAAACACCATGTAAATCCTTTTGATATTTCTCCGCCCGGGCTGGACGAAACAACAGAAGAGGTCTTAAGGTCAAAAATAATGGATTTGGTCGGACTTTTAAGGGTTGCTCTTGGCGAATTAACTCCAGAAGAAAACTCTGTTTTAGACAGAGCATTGGCGGAAACATACGCAGCAAAAGATATAACCCCGGATTCTGACTTAAAAAATATAACCCCTCCACTTTTGGAAGACCTTCAGACAATTCTGGAAAATATGGACGGAGGAGAAAAAATCGCTAAACGACTCCAACGCTATTCAAAAGGAAGCTTTGCCGGATTTCTTAATCAGCCGACAAATATCGATGTGAATAAAAATATGGTCGTTTTCAGTATAAGAGACATGGAAGAAGAGTTAAGACCGGTTGCAATGTATCTGGTTCTGCAATATGTCTGGAACCTTATCCGCAGTCAATTAAAGAAAAGAATTATGATTGTTGACGAAGCATGGGTATTGATGAAATATGAAAGTGGCGCTTCTTTCTTGCACGGAATCGCCAAAAGATGCAGAAAATACTGGCTTGGACTTACAACAATAACTCAAGATATTCCTGATTTTATGACCTCAACATACGGAAAGCCGATTATAACCAACTCCTCTATTCAAATACTGTTCAAACAGTCGCCAGCCACCATTGATGTTGTCCAGCAAACTTTTAATCTTACTGATGAGGAAAAATATCTGCTCTTGCAGGCAGATGTGGGAGAAGGAATATTTTTCGCGGGATTAAAGCATGCAGCGATAAAAGTAGTTGCCTCTTATACTGAAGACCAGATTGTAACTTCCAGTCCGGAACAACTAATCCAAATCCAAAAAGCCAAAGAAGAATTAGCTAAAACCGAATAATAAAAACTATGGATAATACAAGTGTACAAGAAAGAGAAAATTTAGCTGCTTTGAATCAAAACAGATCAGAATCCAAAATTAAAAACAAAGAACAAAAAAATTCTGCCCAGACCCAACACGTCAATACCGCCGAAATGATTATTGTTTTGGGCGCGGCAATGATTATTGACGCTGTTGGCTTACTGGATTTAACCGTCTTTGGAGTAATACTAACAAGAATAATAACTTTCCCGGCTTTTGGCGGCTTGTGGCTTTGGCGAACCCTAAAACAGCAATCAGGACCCAAAAAAGACCCAGTTTTTCAAATTTTGATACCTTTTTTAGCCGAAATATCTCCTTTTGGAATTTTGCCGAGCTGGACAATATATGTAATATATATTTGGATAAAAGATACAAAATTAGGCAAAGCAACCATTGGCAAGGCCCAACAACTTAATAAAATTGGAAAATAAAAAAATGAAAACAAAATCAATTTTAATAATATTCTTAATTTTAATGATTTTTCCAGTCATTACCTTGGCTCAAATTGATTCTGGCGACTTTAATATAGATTTAAATGAATTGCTTAATATTGAAACCCCTGATCCAAATCTAAGTTTAAAAATAAACAATATAGAATTAATCTGGAATAATGATTCTTATGTCCCGCCTTTATATCAAGGAAGGGCGCTTCCTTCAATCGGAAGCAAGGTTTTAATTGATGTAATAGTTAGCGCTTCCGGCGGCGACCCTTTAAATTTAAAATATAGCTGGTTTATAGATGATATTTTCCAAAAAAACAAATCCGGTTATGGCAAAAATAGTTTTTATTTCTACGCAAGCCAAAGGCCCGGCAATTCTCAAGCCATAAAGGTCCAGATATTTAACGATGATCGGACTATTTTTGAAGAAAGAACAATTCAGATTCCGATAGTTAGTCCGGAAATAGCGATATATCCGTCAAATGGAAATAATTATATTGCTGACAGGGCCAACGAGGTCTCCGTAGTTTTATCCGATAAAGAATTTTCTTTTTTCGCAAGGCCCTATTTTTTCAGCATAGAAAAATTCGCTGATTTTGTTTTTGAATGGAACTTTGCAGGACAAGAACCAATTATTTCTTCTGATTACGGAGCTAATGTTCTGGATTTGACCATAACCAACAAAGCAGACAATAAAACAACAGACAAAAATTTGTGGCTTAGAGTTTCTAATAAATTTGAAAAAAGGCAAGAGGCCTCGCAAACAATTAAAGTTAAAATATATTAATGAAAAAATTATTTTTTACAATATTATTATTAATTCTCTTTTTCGGTTTATTGCCAATTGCAAAAGCCGACCAAAAGCTTTTAATTGATTATCCTAAAATTGGAGAAATGGACATAAACAAGGAAGGAACTACATTGCCAGAGATTATAAAATACATATATTTATTTTCCCTTGGCATTGTCGGTCTTACGGCTTTTGTTTGCATTATAATTGGCGCTGTTAAATATATAACGTCTGCTGGCAATGACTCAAAAATGGGCGATGCCAAAGACAGGATTACTTCAGCTCTATTGGGAATTCTGGTTCTTTTGGCAAGCGTTCTGATTTTAACAACAATCAATCCTGATTTAATTAATTTAGAATTTAATTTACCGGAGACACAAAACCAACAAAACTTAGAAAAGCACGTAGCTTGTTATTGCGCCTGGGACAGTGAAAGCGAATGGACTTTTCAATCTGGACGTTGTTACGCCACATCAAGCGATTGCACTGCGCCATGTGCCGAACTTTGTTCTCCTGGGGGTTTTGTAGGTTTTTGCAAAATAAATACAACTAATTGTCCTTAATTATAATAAACTAAAGTAAAAAATAATGAATACAAAAATAAAAAAAATATTAATAATCCTAATAATAATACTAATTATCATATTTGCGGGATTGTTAATATATAATTTTCTTATTAAAAAACCTGGCACAGAACCAAATGGAGGAAGCGGATTTCCCCAAGGCGGCGAAGGACAAGAAGCAAACCAAAACAACGAACCGCTAATTCCCCGGTCAGAAAGAAAAATAAAGGCACTTAGCTCTGAGCCGGTTTTGACGCCAACTATAACTGCCGACAAAAACGAAATCATATATTATTCTCGTGAAAACGGCAATGTTTGGCAAGTGGACTTTGACGGCGCAAACCCCACAAAAATATCCGATGCCGCGCTTGATAATTTAGTTAAAATTCTCTGGTCTCCGCTTAAAAATAAAGTAATCAGCATTTTTGTTGACAACTCTGACAATATAAGCAAATATTTTTATGACTACAGCACTAAAAAAGCCCTTCCTTTAAATAAATACATAAATTATATTGTCTGGTCTCCTGTGGGCAATAAAATAGCCTATCAATATCAAAATGATTTTACCGGAGAGAACAATATAAGCATTTCAAATCCAGACGGCTCTGGCTTTGTTCAACTTCTTAAAACAAGAATGAAAAACTTGAATCTTGAATGGCCAAAAGGAATAGATGTATTTCTATGGGAAAAACCTTCTGGCCTGGTCCAAAGCCCTTTATATTCTTTAAGCTCTACCACTAAGTCGTTCAACAAAATAATCTCTGATATTTATGGTTTTAGCCCAAAATGGTCGCCAAGCGGAGAAAAACTAATTTTTTCCAAAACCGACTCCAAAGGCAAAAATATTTCAATATTTTCAGCCGACAAAAGCGGCTCAAATCAAAAACCCACAGGCGCGACAACCTTAACTGAAAAATGCGCCTGGTCTCAAGACCCACGCATTATCTATTGTGCAATCCCCAAAAATATAGAGGAAGCTGTTGTTCTGCCTGATGATTTTTACAAAGGAACATTTTTATCGGACGATGATTTTTGGAGAATCAACATAGAAACCAACGAAAAAACAAAAATTATTGAAGATTCGGAACTGCTTGAAACCTATGATGCCCATGAATTATTTCTCTCGCCTCAGGAAAATTATCTGTTTTTTGTGAACAAAACCAATGGATTATTGTATTCAATAAAATTAGAATAAAAAAACCTGATACTTATTTAAAACCCCGCATATGCGGGGTTTTAATTTTGCCTCTTTAATACAACAGATAAATCATTCTTCTCCCGACTCCTGTCGTGATCCCGATTGCGGTCGGGACAATATAAGCATTAACCCTATAATGATCCAGAAAAAAACAGAAAGGTCATTCTTCCAATACAAAGTATCAACCAAGCCATGGATAAGAATATAAACCATTACCGACATCAGAACAATATTCATAATTCCTGTTTCTTTATTCTTAAATCCGTCTCGAAAAAACAAAACCAAAAGCCAAATAAATCCAATAAAGCCAATTATGCCTGTTTGCAGCAAAAATGCAAAATAAATACTATGCGGTTGAGGCACGCCCCATTTTGGATAAGGCGGGAAATAAGATTCAAAAGTGCCAGGTCCGATTCCAAATAACGGATATTGCCTAAAAACTTCAAGCGCCTTGTCCCAAATAACCCACCTGGCATCATAAGAAGCACCTCTGCTGCCCACAAGAGAAGTTATCAACACAACAACAGAAATCACGGCTAGCAAAATCAGAATAAATTTAAAATATTTATTCGCTTTTAAGAAAAGGAGGGAAAAAATTGCCGCTATTAATCCGATCCACGCGCCATAAGATTTGGTAAAAATCAGGACAACTAATATTATTAAAAATTCAATCACAAGAAAGGCCTCTCGCAGGCCGAGCCGCATGGTCAATGGCGAGGCCGAGACAGAGCGCAGCGCCTCGCTGGGGCGCTGACGCGTGTCTTTATGTGGTTGAATTTTTATAAGTAAAAACGTAATAACCATCAATAAACAAGGCGCCAGATACATTGCCAAATAATTCGGAGAGTTATAAATTCCTTGTAACCGGCCGTGGACATCTAATTTGCCTAGGATTAAATAAATCAATGAGATTATAGAAACTATAAGACCGGAGAAAACAAAAGCGTTTAAAACTTTTTTTATTTCTTCTTGATTAATTGTGGTTATTAAAACCGCAAAAAATAAAAAAGGGATTACAAACCACCCCTTTAAAATGCCCATGCTCAACCTTAAATCCCAAGAAAAAATAGTCGCTAAAATTACTCCAGACAAAATTAAAATAATCGGCCAAATTATTATTCTTCCTTTTTTAAAAAGCTCTTTTATGCCGTTTACCTTGTTTTTTATCAGCCAAGCCAAAAATAATGCCAAAATAATTGCCTCTAAAACATTAAATGGCAAACCAAAAACGCTGAATTTTATTAAATATAAGGGCAAGCAAAAAACAGTCAAATATACGCCCAATTTTAATATTTTCATACTATTTTTTAATTAACAGGGCTATTTCTTCTTTTCTTATTCCTTTTATAAAATAGAGAACTCCAAAATAAATCGCAATTCCCAAACCAACCAATAAAAACAGATTCCATTCCTTGAAAAACCAGATAAAGACGCCCATTGCAATACCACCAATTAACGCCTTAAAAACAATTCTGAAAGACGGGAAGTAATGAATTGTTTTATAAATGAGAACTATCATTAAAAATGTAACCAAAAACTCAGTCGCCACTGTTGTTCCAGCCGCACCCAAATATCTATATTTTGGTATAAAAATTAAATTAGTCACTATATTAAAAATCATCCCGCCAAAGTATATCCAGGCGCCGATTTTTTGCCTGTTTAGAGCGATTATGCTGTTACCGAAAAGACTGCCCAGAAATATCAAACCAACCGCAAAACTTAGAATTCTCAAAACAGGAGCTGATTCAATAAAATTATTTCCTCCAATAAGTTTGACTATGGGCATTGCTAAAATTAGGACGCCGACAACCAACGGCACTATAAAAATAATTAAAACATTTAATGTTTTTTGAAAAATTTTTTTAAATTGCTCTTTATCTGAAACGGCCGAACCGGAAAGAAGAGGCATTATCAGCCCCACAAACATTGCGGGAAAAAATATCAAACCCTCCAAAACCCTGTAAGCGATGCCGTAAATCCCCACATCTGAAAGCGGGCTCGGAGAAAACCGATTAATAAAACTCAAAGACAGAAAAATGCTGTCTATTTTAAAATAAACCAATGTTAAAATTACAGAAATCGCTATTGGGATGGCTTCCCTTATTATTTTTTTCCAATAAGAAAAATCAAAAGCGAATGAAACAATAATGTATTTTCTGCTAAAAATAAAACTCAGCAGAAAAATCACAACAGAACTAAAAAGGGAAGCGATTAAAACAAACAAAAAACCCAAATCGAAATAAACAACAAGAATAATCAATAAAAGCTGAAAAATTCTACCTAAAATCTCAGCAATTGATGGTTTGTCTGTCCTTAGATATTTCTGGAATATCCCCATTAAAACCTGGCAAGCAGATAAAAAGAAACAAGAAAGCGACATAATTGCAACGCCTGTTTTAATTTTTAAAGGATATGGAAAAAACCACACAGAGACAATTGCTATGGCTAAGAAAATTAAAAGCGTAAAAATTCTTATTGTAAAAATATTACTTGCAACTTTTTTTTCATCGGCTCCTGGCTTAGAAATTTCTCTCGTCATTAAAGAATAAAGCCCGAAATCGGCCAGCACATCAAAAACAGAAACAAAAACTAAGATTAAAGAATAACTGCCAAAACCTTCTTGGCCGAGATATCGGGTAATAAAGCCTATGCCAATCAAAGAAAGGGCAACGCCTATAATGCGCGCCCCCGATGAAATAAAAGTATTGTAAGCAATTTTTTTGACAATGGTCATATTTATGGGTATAACCTAACCACCACTTTTCTTTCGGGCTCTTCTCCTTGGCTTTCGGTTATTATGTCCGGCTGTTCGGCCAACTTTAAATGAATCAATCTCCTTTCATAGGCTGGCATCGGCTCCAAAGAAGTGGGTTTTTTTGTTCTTCTAACCCATTGAACGGCTTTCATCGCTTCTCCGATTATTTCTTCCTCTCTTTTCCTTCTGTGATTATTAATATCTATTAAAAAAAACAAACGGCCAACACCTTCTTTGAATAATATTATTTTAATTATATGCTGTAAGGCGCTCAAGCCCATAGCGCTTTCGGCTAAAAACCATTCGCCGTCTTTTTCGTCCATTTTCAAATTAAAAATCAACAACTCCCGATCCTTATTGGAGTTATCTTTTTTTGCATCTATTTCCGGCTCTTTAAATCCCATTACTAGAAAGATTTGTCTGATTTTTTCTTTTATCTTTTCCGTAAATTTTCTTGTTTATTAGTGAATTTTGAATTAATTCTAAAATGCTGTTTATCGCCCAATAAAACGTGACCCCCGAAGGAAAACTCATTCCGATAAAAAGAGTCATAAGTGGCGCGAAAAAAACCATTTGTTTCTGCATTGTTTTTTGAAATGCCTCCTGTTTTTCCGATGCCAATGAAGGCGATGATGGCGTATATTGCGCCATCATTTTAGAAGAGAAAAACTGGGCAATTGCGGCAATAATCGCAATAGCATAATTTTTTAGAGAAAGATTAATATGAAAAGGCATAAAAACATTTATAATGCCCGGATTCTGCACAAAAGAATAAAGCGCGCTGAAGCTTTCTGGCTTGAAAATATTCATAAATGCCCTATAAAGAGCTATCACAACAATAAGTTGGACAATTAAAGGCAGGCAGCCAGAAAGAGGATTCGCCTTGTTTTCCTTGTAAAGCTTCATTAATTCGCGAGATTGCTCTTCTTTGTTTTTGTATTTCTTTTGGATTTCTTTTATTTGAGGCTGCAGTAATGACTGTTTTTTTCTGGATTTGGCTGCCTGATAAGATATCGGCAATAAAATAATTTTTATAACAACAGTTAAAATAATGATTGCCAGCCACAATTGATGGCCAGGGATAATATTGTGCAAAAAAACCAAAAAATTAAAAATCGGCCTATATAATATTGTATTGAAAAGCATTCCTATCATGGGTCATATCCCCCGTTATTAAAAGGGTTGCATTTTAAAATTCTTTTTAATCCTAAAATTACACCTTTAAAAATTCCGCATTTTTTAATTACCGAAAAACAATATTCCGAACAAGTCGGATAAAAACGGCAGCCGCTACGCGGAAAAAACGAATGAATAACAGGAGAAATTATTTTTTTATAAAAGCTTAAAAACGCCAAAAATAAAGTTCTCATAAAATCTTTAATTTTTTAAATAATCTTTCCGTATCTTCTTTAATTTCGCCAAAATCGCAATCAATAATATTGGGCCTCGCCAAAATAACAACATCTAATCCCTTTTTTGTGTTTACAATATTTTTCTGGATTATTTCTCTTAATCTTCTTTTAATTTTATTCCTGATTGTGGCGCGTTTGGATATTTTAGAACTTACAATAAAGCCGAAACGGCTAATGCCCAAACCATTCTCTAATACTTTTAAAAAAACAAATCTTCCTGACGAAGCCTTGCTTCTTTTAAAAACATTGTCGAATTCGTTTTTTTTAGTTAAGCGGTTTTCTTTTTTAAGCATTAAACTGTTAATTGTTTTCTTTTTTTATTCCTTCTTTGACTAAGAACCCGTCTGCCGCTTTTAGTGCTCATTCTTTCTCTAAATCCATGCTTTCTCATTCTTTTTATTTTTTTACAAGTATAAGTGAAAGACATATTTTATTGATTAAGTTTTTATAATATTATATATAATATCAGTTAATAAAGCTACCGTCAATTTAATTTTTAAATAAATCTATGATTTCCACAATTGATACACAGATTATCAACAAAGGTCGGTATTGATTAGGAGATTTTTATGATAAAATAAATACATGACTAATCAAGAGCTATGGAAAATTGCATTATCTGAAATAGAGCTTTCTATATCAAAAGCTAATTTTATAACTTGGTTTAAAAACACCAATATTGTTTCAAATAAAAATAATAAAATTACCATCGGGGTACCCAATAGCTTTACTAAAGAATGGCTGGAAAATAAATATAATAAAATCACAATAAAGGCCCTAAGAAACACGCTCGAACAAATAAAAGAGGTGAATTATATTATAAGCTCTCAAAAAGGACAAATAAAAGAAATAAAAAAAGACAGTAAGAAAAAAACAAAGCAAATACCAGCTAAAGAACAATTAAACCTTCAAGAATATAAATTAGACGAAAAAACAAATCTTAATCCGCGGTATAATTTTGGGTCATTTGTCGTCGCGTCTTTTAATGAACTGGCTCACGCGGCCGCCAGGTCTGTGATAAAAGATCCTGGCCGAATTTATAATCCATTATTTATTTATGGAGGAGTGGGGCTGGGAAAAACACATTTAATTCAGGCGATTGGAAATGAAATCTTAAAAGAAAATAAATATAAAAACGTGATGTATATTTCGTCTGAAAAATTCGTCGCCGATTTAATTTCTTCAATTTCCAATAGGATGGTTGAAAAATTTAAAGAAGAATATCGAAAATACGACATATTAATTATTGATGATATACAATTTTTGGCAGGTAAAGAAAAAACACAGGAAATATTTTTTCATATTTTTAATACTTTATATGAAAAAAACAAACAGATAATATTAAGTAGTGATAGGGCGCCAAAAGCGATTCCCACGCTCGAAGAACGACTTAGATCGAGATTTGAAGGCGGAATGATTGCCGACATTGGACAACCTGATTTTGAAACAAGGCTGGCTATCTTAAAAAAGAAAACACAGGAATCTGGTATGGGGCTAAGTGACGAAATACTTGATTATATAGCGTCAAATGTGCAAAAAAACATCAGAGAATTGGAAGGCGCGCTAAATAGAGTAATCGCATTTTCAAAATTAAACAACGCAACGCCAGACCAAAAACAATTATCAAAAATACTTAAAACAATAACTATAAATCTTCAAAAAAGAACAACTCATAAAAAAATCACAGAAGTGGTTGCTGATTTTTATGATATAAATTTAAGCGACCTAATAAATAAAAGTAGAAAAAAAGAAATAGTCAAACCAAGACAAATAGCAATGTATTTATTAAGAGACGAATTAAAATGCTCATATCCTTTTATTGGTTCTAAATTGGGAAATAGGGACCACACAACAGCTATGTATGCTTGTGAAAAAATAAAAAAAGAACTAGAAAATAATCAATTATTAGAGCAAGAATTAAATATGATTAAGGAAAGAATTTATAGTGAAAACTCTTAATAACTTATTTATTAAATTGTGAATTACTTGTTAATAATATAACTAAAAAAATTAAAATTAAATTTAAAATATTTTATAGGCCATCTATCCACATTTATTTAAACCCCTAATTAACATATAAAATAGTAAATTTTAAATCTAAAAAACAATTTATCTTTAAAAATTATCAATTATAATAGTAATAATAAATTAATAATTTAAATTAATTAATAATATGAAAATAATTTGTATTCAAGAAAATTTAAAAGAAGGATTAAATATTGTCCAAAATATTATTGGAAAAAATTTAACCCTTCCAATTTTAAATAATATTCTTTTAATTACAGATAAAAAACAATTAAAATTATCCACAACAGATCTTGAAATAGCTATAACTAATTATGTTTCCTGTAAAATAGAAAAAGAGGGATCTATCACGGTGCCCGCTAAAACACTAGTTGGTTTTATAAATAATTTACCAAATAAAAAAATAGAAATAATTGAAAAAAGCGGAATAATTTATTTAAAATGCGAAAATTATAAGTCAAATATAAAGGGATTAGATGCTAAAGATTTCCCGATTATTCCAAAAATAAAAGGAGACACATTTATAGAATTAAATTCTTTTGAATTTAAAAACGCCACAGAGGAGGTGGTTGATTTTATATCTTATTCCGATATAAGGCCGGAAATAACGGGAGTATTTTTTGATTTTTCTTTAGAGAAAAGAATTAAATTAGTGGCAACAGATAGTTTTCGTTTGGGTGAAAAAATATTAAACATAAAAGACATAAAGATTAAAAAAGGAATAATTAATTCTGTAATTATTCCTCAAAAAACAATCCAGGAATTAATTAGGATTTGTGCCGGCCAAAAGGAAGACGTCCTTAAAATAATAATAGAGAACAATCAAATATTATTTGATTTAAACAATACCCAAATAATTTCTAAACTAATAGAAGGAAATTATCCAAACTATCAACAATTAATCCCCAAACAATTTGAAACCAGTGTTTTAATTGACAAAGAGGAAATTGTGAAAGCGGTTAAATTAAGCAGTATTTTTAGCAGTAAAATAAATGATGTTAGATTAAAAATAAATCCAGGAAAATCATTGATTCAGTTTTTTTCTCAAAACATCGAGCTCGGAGAAAATTTGTCAGAATTAGCAGCAGATATAAAGGGCAAAGAAATAGAAATTATGTTTAATTATAAATATTTATTAGATGGATTAAATAGTGTTGATACTAAAAAAGTTTTTTTAGGATTGAACGGCGAAGCCAGCCCCGGGATAATAAAACCAGAAGGAGAATCGGATTTTATTTATGTGGTTATGCCTATCAAATTATGATGCTACACATAAAAGATATATTAGTTAGAAAATCAAGAAAAACAGGAAAAGAAAACAGCTCTGACAATGGACTTGTAAATAAAGAATTGAAAAGGATTATTAAAAAACATCCCAAATTAAAAAAACAATCGTAAATAAAATTTATTTAAAAGTTTAAATTATTTTTTGGCAAGTGAAAGTCGTCATATTCTGTTGGAGGTTGCTGGTTATATGTCTCTTTGTTGGGCAATATTTCGACCCATTTTAAGACCGATGATTCCCAGTTATTGAATTGCGGATCATCTTTGCCATCTCCTTCTTCCTGGGGATGGTCTTTATTTAAGTAATACAAAATACAATGGACCTGGTAATAAATTTTTTCTTCTATTGTCTCTGGCGGCGTTAAGTTTGTGGCTAATTTTCCAGAAATTCTGTCAATTTTTACATTTAGTTCGTTCGCAAATTTTCCATTTAAGATGTCTTTATTGGTGGGGATAATTTCTGGCTTAATAAATTCTTCAATCTGTTCTGGTAAATTAAAGTAATTATTTGTTTCTCGTTCTTTGTTTTTTGTCTCTTGTTTTTTAGTGTAAGCCCTTTTAAAAAATTCATTCCAGATTGGAGCGGCAACAGCGCTTCCGTCCCCATTTTTCATGGGCGTATTGTTGTTGTTTCCGGCCCAGACGCCGACTACTAAAGACGGGGTGAAACCAACTGTCCATCCGTCTCTGTATTCCTGTGTTGTTCCTGTTTTTACCGCGGTTGGCCTTTCTTCTATGTAAAGTTTTGAATGGGAGCCGAAAATCGGAGCTCTGGCATTTTCATCTGATAAAATATCAGAAATAAGCCGCGCTATTTGTGGTTCTAAAATTTTTATCGGCTTATTTCTGTATTCTTCGAGCAATTCTCCTTTATTTGTTTCTATTTTTAAAATAGCGACAGGAGAATTTTTTATTCCTTCAGTCGCAAAAACCCCATAAGCAGATGTTTCTTCAATGAGTTTTACCTCTCCTCCGCCCAAAACCAAAGACAAGCCATAGCGTGAACGATCTTTCAGTGTGTTTATGCCCATATCTTGGGCTGTATTTATTGTTTCGTTTACTCCAGCCAAATATAAAATCTTTACCGACGGCACATTTAAAGATTGGGCTAAGGCGTTTCTGAAAATTACCGGGCCCCTGAATTTTCCATCATAATTTTTTGGGTGGTAACACTCTAATCCGTATTGGTCTTTTTCTTGATTTCCGTCCGTTGAACAATTTGAATTAAATTCTGTTTTTAAATCAAAAACAACCGCGTCTGGCGTGAACCCCTTTTTAAGTGCTGTTGCATAAACAAACGGCTTAAAAGAAGAGCCCGGCTGCCTTGGCCTGATAGTGACATTCACATTTGGTTCAAATAGACAATTTTTGCCAGGAATACATCCTTTTGGCGACGGCTCGCCAAAATAATTCCTGGACCCGACCATTGCGAGTATTTGTCCTGTTTTAGGGTCTATCGCAACAAGGGCGGCATTATTGGCGTTAAAATTCTTAATGTTTTTACTTACTTGTTCTGAAATTGTCTGTTCGGCGATTTGCTGGAAATCCCAATCAAGTGTGGTATAAACTTTCATGCCTGATTTTTCAATATAGTCTTTGCCGTATTTATCTTCCAGATATTCCCTGACATACATTACAAAATGAGGGGCTTTTATCCCCAATGAAGCTGGCGCGAATCTTATTTCTTCTTTTTTCGCCTGGTTTAATTCTTGCTCAGTGATATATTCGAATTGTTGCATTCTGTCTAAAATATATTCCTGCCTTGTCTTTAAATCTTCAAGATGGGAGCCGTAGGGAGAATAATAGGTGGTGGCCTTGGTTAAAGACGCCAAAATAGCGCTTTCGGCCAAAGTCAGGTCTTTTGCCTTTTTATTGAAGAATGTTTGGGCAGCCGCTTCAACTCCATAGGCATTAGAACCATATGGCACTTGATTTAAATAAAATCCAAGAATTTCGTCTTTTGAATATTTTATTTCCATTTCAATTGATAAAATTGCCTCTCTTATTTTTCTGGAAAGAGTTCTTTCGGGCGTTAGGATGGCGTTTTTAATAAATTGCTGAGTTATTGTTGAGCCGCCTTGGCTTACTTTTTTACCTTTCAGGTCTGATAGAAAAGCCCTGGCGATTCCCTTAAAATCCAAGCCGAAATGATGATAAAAATTGCTGTCCTCGGCCACTATTGTTGCTTCTTTTAGGTGTTGGGACATTTCTTCAAATGGAATAATTGTTCTTTTTTCTTCGCCATGGATGTCGTATAAAAGGATTTTTCCTGTCCTGTCATAAATTTTAGTTGATTCTACGGACGTTCTTCCTGTTAATTCTTCCGGGTTTGGCAAATCTTTTGCGAAATAAGCCAACAGAGTAATCGCAAATATTGCCCCGATAAAGCAGATTAAAATAAAAAATTTCAGGATTTTTTTAAATCCCCAAGTTCTGTATTTTTTTCTGTAAGACGTTATTTTCGGCATTAATTTTATAATAGAATTTTTTATTGATATTGTCTAATTTTTGTATTTGTAGTAAGGTAAAGATATGAGAAGGATTTTTATAGGTTCAGAAAAAATAAAAGAGGTTCTGGGAAGAGGAGTGGAAAAAATATATCCAAGCCGAGAGGAGTTGGAAAAATTATTAGTGTCCGGCAAAAAAATCCGACTTTATTGCGGTTATGATCCAACTGCCCCGAGCTTGCATATTGGCCATGCAATAACCCTAAGAAAATTGTCCCAATTTCAGAATTTGGGGCATGAGGTTATTATGCTTTTGGGCGACTTTACGGGCATGATTGGAGATCCAAGCGATAAAACAGCGGCCAGAAAAAGATTAACCAGAAAAGAAGTTAAAGAAAACCTTAAAAATTATAAAAAACAGGCAAGTAGAATTTTAAATTTTTCAGGCCCAAACAAAGCAAAAATTCTTTATAACAGCAAGTGGAACGACAAATTAAGATTTGCGGAATTAATAGATTTAGCTTCAAATTTTACTGTCCAACAAATGACAACAAGAGACATGTTTCAGGAAAGAATTAAAAATAATAAGCCAATATATCTTCATGAATTTCTTTATCCCCTTACTCAGGCCTATGACAGTGTGGCAATGGATGTTGATTTGGAAATTGGAGGTAATGACCAGACCTTTAATATGTTATGCGGCAGAGACCTGATGAAAATTCTCAAAAACAAAGAAAAGTTTGTTTTAACAACCAAATTATTAGAAGACGCTAGCGGCAAGAAAATGGGTAAAACAGAAGGAAATATGGTAAATCTCGACGAAGAACCATCGGAAATGTATGGGAAAATAATGTCTTGGCCTGATTCTTTGATAATTCCTGGACTTGAATTATGTACTGACATATTAATTTCGGAAGTAAAAAATATTGAGAGCAAAATTAATCATAATTCTATTAACCCCAGAGACGCAAAAGCAAAATTAGCTTTTGAAATAGTAAAAATTCATCACAAAGAAGCAGCTGCGCTAAAGGCAGAAAAAGAATTTAACAAGATTTTTAAAGAAGGTAAAAAACCAACAAATATTCCCGAGATTAAGTTAAACGAAGGGATAAGCTTAACATCGTCTGTTTTAGTTGAAACCGGATTAGCATCATCAAGGTCAGCAGCAGATAGATTAATAGAACAAGGGGCCATAGATATAGAGATAGATGGCGCGATGATCAATAAATACAGAAAAAAAGAAATTACAAAAAAAAGAGGAATGATTATTCGGGCAGGGAAAAGAAAGTTCATTAAATTAATATAAAATCAATTAAATTAAAAAATCTAAAACCCCGCGGTTGCGGGGTTTTAGTAATGTATAATTTATTATGCTTCTTCGTCTTCTTCTGGTTTAGATTCATCTTCATCCTCGTCTTCTATTTCTTCAGGGGTGTCTTCCTCGATATCTGTGTCTTCTTTTTCTTCTTCTTTATCCTCTGTGTCGTTTTCAACTTCGTCGTCCTCCATTAAAATAGGTGTTTTTAAATCTTCAATTAATATAGAGGTCATATTTATTGCTTTATATTATTATCATTACGGTTCGACCTTTCCGCTCCTTTTTAGGGGGTTTTATTAAAAGTATAGCTGGAAAAAAACCTTTGTCAATACCTTATGCTGTGTGCGCAGCAAATTGCTACTGCCAGGGCGTCTGCTGCATCGTCTGGTTTGGGAATATCTTTGAGGTTTAGAAGAGTTTTGACCATTCTTTGGACTTGGACTTTTTCTGCCCTGCCATAACAAGCAACCGCTTGTTTTATTTGGAGTGGAGTGAATTCATAGATAGGGATTTTTAAATGAGCAATTGTCAATAGTATGACTCCTCTTGCTTGGCTGACCTTTATTGCGGTTTTTAGGTTTTTAAAAAAGAAAATATCCTCAACTGCTACGGCGTCTGGCTTATATTTTTTTAATAATTTTTCCAGTTCTTTATTCAAAATAACCAATCTATCAGCCGTAGACAAATCAGTGGATGTTTTTATGCATCCGTAGTCAATTAAGATGAGTCTTTTTTCTTTTTTTATTAAGCCATAGCCGATTATGGCTGTCCCCGGGTCGATACCAAAAATAATCATAGACTTACATTAGAATAAATTTCATTAACATCGTCGTTTTCATCAAGGGCCTCAAATAGTTTTTTCAATTGGTTTTTTAAATTTTCATCAACAATGTCTATTGAATATTTCGGCTTCCACTCATTGCCCTGTTTCTCAAACATATATTTCACGCTTCCGCTTTCAGCTAATTTTCCTTCGTGCGTGGTTAGAATGTGTTTTACTTCGGCCAGGGTCCTATTTTTATTGTCAGTTATAATTTCAATAATCAACGGCGTGCCATTAGGGCCATATGCCTCAAAGGTAATTTCTTCTAATTGAACGCCGTCTTTATTCTCGCCAGATCCTTTTTTAATTGCCCGTTCAATATTATCATTGGGCATATTAACTTCTTTGGCTTTTTCAATTGCCAAGCGTAAGGACGGATTCATTATTGGGTCGCCTCCTTTTCTCGCCGCAACTTCAATAATCTTGGCAATTTTGCTGAATGATTTGCCTTTTTTCTTATCCATTGCTTCTTTTCGGTTTTTTATATTTGCCCATTTTGAGTGTCCTGACATACAAATAGATTATGGCAAAAAATTAATAGTTTATCAAGGAAATCTTTTTAGAACTTTGATTAGCAAGATACCAACAAGAAGGCCGACTAAAACAATAATAGCGATTATTAAAAATAAGTTATTCTGATTTTGTTTTGAGGAGTTCGGCGTAACAGCGGCTAACTGAGAGTTTTCTGACTTCTGGATATTATTCTGTGATTGGGCTATGGTAGTATATCCTCCTTCAATTTTGTTTTCTGTTTGGTTCTGGAAAAGAACAGTATAATCTTGCGACGGTTCCTTGACTGTTTGGGTTTTAATCGGGCTTTAATAAGAAATATTTTTATTTTCAGAAATAGTTATACCCGATATATTGGGCGCGCCTGGAGTGGGCAGATTCCAAACAAAACCTTCGTCGGTTCTGGCAGATGATTTTCCTTGAGGAGGTTTCTCATAGTTTATTTCCTGAAACACTATTCCTTCTGGAAAAAGTAAGCGAACACTGTCTTTGTCATTATTTAAAGCAATGCCGGTAATCTGTCTTGTAAATACCAAATAACTTTTTGGCGCAATTAGAGTGTTTTGAGGAAAAATAAATGCCTTGCTGCCACTCGTCATATCATCTAATTGCCAGCTGGAAATATCAACAATAAAATCAGAGCCATTATAAATTTCTATCCATTCGTCTTCTTCGTCTTTGCCGCTCGGATTTGGTAAAAATTCATTAATAGTAATTTGCTGGGGCTGAATTTTTATTGTGATTGTTTCAGAAGCGTAATTTCTGCCATTATAAACCATCAGAGTTACTAAATAAGTGCCGGGATAATTATATTTATATGTAAAAGATTTTTGTTCAATTAATTTGCCATCGCCCATGTTCCAGGAATAAGCCAGTTCATCGCCATTTGGGTCAGATGATTTAGAGCCGTCAAATTTAATTTCCTGTCCAGTAAAAGCAATAATATTGTTTCCGGCATCAGCAATTAGAAGATTATCGCCAGTTGGGATTAAGGGGGTTTCGGGTTTTTCAGTTGTTGGTTGGGGCTCTTCGATTGCGCCAGTACTATTTACTGTTTTTGGTGTGCCTCCGGGATTTAAACTTGTTTGCCAGCCAGTAGTTATTCTTTCCATTGTTTGTTTGGTGGTGTTGTCGCCCGCTGGCCAACCGCCCGTAAAATCTAAATCGTCAACCACATTATTTGTATTGTCTTTTAATTTTAAATGTTCGCCAGTATTTCCCAGCGCGCCAGCATAAATTTGGTCAGCTGTAATATCGGGAATTGTGCTATCATCGGTTCTTTCCAATAAAAAATATCCGTTTGCGGATATAGTACCGGCTAAATTTATGGTTGGTGTACCGTCTGCTGCCTCCAAAAACCATCCAGCCAAATTTACTGCCTCGGCGCCATTGTTATACAATTCAATCCACTCGTCATTGGCTGAAATCTCCGTTCCCATCCAAGTAATCTCATTTATTAAAACTGTTCCGAAAACAATTTTCGGAACAAACAAAAAAACGACTAAAATAGCCGTCATAAAAAATATTTTTTTCATATATCTTATAAAATTTATAGGACAGATAAAACCTATAAAATTAATTATTATTTAAATCAATTTTTCTTGTTCGTCTTTTGGCGATTTTAAGCCGAGATGTTTGTAGGCCGCGTTTGTCACTACTCTGCCTTGGGGCGTTCGGGCCAAAAAACCAACCTGCATTAGATAGGGCTCGTAAATCTCGCAAATCGTGTCTTTTTCCTCGGATGTAGCAGCTGCCAAGGTTTCAACTCCTACTGGCCCGCCATTAAATTTTTCAATAATAGTCTGTACAATTAACCTGTCCACCGGTTCCAGCCCCAAATCGTCTATTTCCAGCATTGCCAGAGCTTCCTCGGCAATTTTTTTACTGATTTTCCCATTCCCGTGAACTTGGGCAAAATCCCGCACTCTTTTTAATAAGCGATTAGCTACTCTTGGCGTTCTTCTGGCTCTTTTGGCAATTTCTTTTATTCCTTCTTGTTCGGTTTCTATATTTAAGATTTTGCTTGAGCGTTTAAGAATATTCTCAATATCTTCTATTTCGTAAAAATCAAGATGATAGGTTGCGCCAAAGCGGTTTCGCAGAGGGGAGGAGAGTAAACTGATTCTTGTTGTAGCGGCGATTAAAGTAAAAGGAGGCAGTTCTAATTGGATGCTTCGGGCAGATGGGCCTTTACCTATAATAATGTCCAGCTTGAATTCTTCCATTGCCGGATAAAGGTATTCCTCTATTAATTTGTTCAGACGATGGGCTTCGTCAATAAACAAAATATCGCCTTTTTCCAGATTAGTTAGAATTGAAGCCAAGTCCCCGATTTTTTCAATTGCCGGTCCAGAAGTGATTTTGATATTTGAGTTAAGTTCGTTGGCAATAATATGGGCCAAGGTTGTCTTGCCAAGCCCAGACCCGCCATAGAGCAGTACATGCTCAATTGCTTCGCTTCGTTGCTTGGCTGCTTGAAGCAGGATTTTTAGGTTTTTTTTGATTTTTTCCTGCCCAAAATACTCTTCAAACTTATTTGGCCTGAGAGTTTTGTCTAATGTTTGGTCTTCGTTTTGGGGTCGTGGATCAGTAAACATGGGGACAAACCACTTGACAATGGTTGGTTAATTTGTTATAATGGTTATAGTTGAATAAATAGGAGGTTGAAATCCTATTTTTGTTTACTTTAAAATTCCTTTCCAAAGAAGTCGAAATCCTTTTCAATAATCTGCAGGCAATAAGGGTAACCAATTTTTTAAAAAATACCCTTTGGATCTTTTCTTAGTTTCGGATGGTCTGGTTCCCTCCTTGTTGAGGACTTTACGGGACCATTCCTCAGAAAAGTTCCGAGCTCTCGGATCCTAAGCCGAAGTCGATTTGCCTGCAGGTTATTGGGAAGGATTTTTTATTCCCCCAATATTCTCTCGGCTTCATCTATAGTTGTGATGCCCGCTAAAACTTTTAATAGTCCGTCTTGTTTCATAGTCACCATTCCGGCTTTGGTTGCTGTTTCGCGGATTTCTGCGATTGACGGGGTCTTAATAATTGTTTTTTCCATTGAGTCGTCAATTTTAAAAAGTTCAAACACGCCAATTCTGCCTTTATATCCTGTAAAATTACAATAAGCGCAACCTTCTTTAGATGCTTCTTTTATTTTAATATTATTTAAGTTTAGTTTTTTAACTCGGCTTGGCAAATCTTTCAAGCCGTTTTTTATTTTTTCCGCAATTTCCGAACTTGGCTTGGTTTCTTTGGAGCATTTTGGACAGACTCTTCTTACTAATCGTTGAGCAACAACTATATTTAAGGCAGGTGGAATTAAATTAGCATTGACTTCCATTTCAACCAATCTTGGAATCGCGCCAGCAGCGTCATTTGTATGTAGTGTTGAAAATACCAAGTGGCCAGTAAGAGCGGCGTTAATGGCTGTTTCAGCTGTTTCATTGTCTCTGATTTCGCCGACAAGTATAACATCGGGGTCTTGCCGCAGAATTGAACGCAATCCAGAGGCAAAAGTATAGCCTTTGTCAGGATGAACTTGCGTTTGTTCAACTCCTTCAAGATGATATTCAATAGGATTTTCAAGGGTGACTACTTTTATTTCTGGCGTGTTAACTTTTTTAAGAAAAGCGTATAACAGCGTGGTTTTGCCAGAGCCGGTCGGACCGGTTGTAATAATCATCCCATTGGGTTTTTTCAGTTCTGATTGGATGGTTTTAAAATCATAATCCTGAATGCCTAAATCCTCCAAGTTTAAACTGATTGTTTTGGGGTCAAGGATTCTCATGACAATATTCTCGCCATTTTCCGCAGGAATAATTGATACTCTTATTTCAATGTCCGCTCCATCAGAGCTAAAAGTGAACCTTCCGTCTTGGGGGATATTTTTTATATTTAATTTTAATCCGGAAAGAGTTTTGATTCTGGACAAAAGCAGATTATAAGCAGAAGCGGAAATGGTTGTTGTATCTTGCAAAACGCCGTCTATTCTATATCTTAATCTAGTGTCTTCATCAGCTGTAACTTCAAGATGGACATCAGATGCTTCAAGCTTTAGAGCAGACGCCATTATGATATTTAAAATCTGGGTTGTGTTTAAGTTTGGTTCCGATAGTTTATCCTGTAAGCGCTTTATATCTATAAGTTCTATTTTTAATTTATTTAGTTCTTTGTTGCTGATTTCTATTTCTTTTGTTATGTCTGTTTTTTCTTTTTTTATGTCTGCGTATTTTTGCCAAGCTCTTTGCAGCCCGCTTAATGATGTTATAAAAATTTTAATTTGGAATCCTTGTTTTTCCAGTTTTTTAATTGCGTCCTTTGTTTCTTTTTGGTTTGGGTTAAGAACTACTATATATAATTCTTTTTGTCTTTTCTGGATGATTGCCAAATTGCCTTTTTGGGCTTCTTTTTCGGGAATTAAAAATAGTCCGGTTGGGTCTATTGTGGAAATGCGCAAATCAAAAAAAGGAAAACCCAGCTTTAAAGCCAGGTTTTTAGCCCTATCTTCTTCTTCTTCTCGCTGAAGCTGCTGAATTTTTGTTGCGGTTTTTTTTTGTTGTTCTTCATTTTTCGGCATGATGCTTATATTGTATTCCGAACTCAAGAAAAAAGCAATAGAGAAAAAATTTTTCTCTCCCCTTTTTTGTTTTTTAAAAAACTGATAAGATGAGAAGATGAACCCCGTACTGAATTTTCGACTGTCCCGCCCATGGGCGGGACGCATCTTGGTTCGGGGTAATACCACAGAATAATATATTTATCTAATTATTAAACTATTTTTGGCAAATTAGCTTTAAAATGTCGAAAATCTAGTACGGGGTGAAAGAATTTTTTGCGAAAAATTTAAATGACACAAAAAAATTGGCAAAAAATATTGCGGATAAAATCAGAAGAATCAAAAACAATAAAAATGCTGTAATTATTGCTTTGCAGGGAGATTTGGGCGCCGGTAAAACAACCTTTGTTCAGTTTTTTGCAAAAGCAGTCGGGATTAAAAACAAATTAACCAGCCCGACTTTTGTTTTAATGAAAAAATATAAAAATTTGTATCATATTGATTGTTATAGAATTCGCGATGCCAAAGATATTTCGGCTTTGGATTTCAAGGAAATAATTTCTATTCCCCAAAACATCGTTTTAATAGAATGGGCAGAAAAAATAAAAAAAATATTGCCCAAAAATACAATATGGTTGAAATTTAAAATAATTAATGAAAAGCAAAGGAAAATTTTATGGCAAGATTAATTTTAATTGATTCAAACGCCTTAATACATAGAAGTTTTCACGCCATACCCCCCCTGACCACCAGAAAGGGAGAATTAATTAATGCTGTTTATGGCTTTACGTCCATATTATTGAGAGTGATTAAGGAGTTAAGCCCTGATTATATCGCGGCTACTTTTGATTTAGCAGCTCCGACCTTCAGACATATTGAATACGACGGCTATAAAGCCAAAAGAGTAAAAGCACCGGATGAATTATACGAACAAATTCCAAGAGCTAAGGAAGTTTTGAAAGCATTTAATATTCCGGTTCTGGAAAAAGAAGGATTTGAGGCAGATGATATTATCGGCACAGTAGCCAAGAAATTAGGCAAAGGCGATGTTGAGGTTTTAATCATTACCGGCGATTTGGATACATTACAACTGGTTGAGGATAATATAAAAATTTATACCATGAAAAAAGGGATTACCGATACAATAATCTATGGAGAAAAAGAAGTGGAAGAAAGATATGGTTTAAAAGTCAGCCAGATGATTGATTACAAGGCATTAAGAGGCGATCCTTCAGACAACATCCCCGGAGTTAAAGGCATCGGCGAGAAAGGCGCTTGCTCTTTATTGAAAGAATTCGGCACGCTGGAAAACATTTATAAAAACATAAGCAAAATAAAAAGCAAAAGCATTGCCGAAAAACTGGAAACCAACAAGCAAATGGCGTTTTTCAGTAAAAAACTATCAACCATTCACCAGAAAGTTCCAATAAAATTTAATTTGCAGCAATTTGCCTGGCAGAAAAAATTTGATATTAATGAAGTTAAAGAACTATTTGATAAATTGGAATTTAAAACATTAATAAGCCGCTTGCCAGGATATAAGCCAGAACCAAAACCCCAATCCTCACCCGACACGGCTACGGAGGACAAGCAGCAAAATTTATTATAATGCCCGAACTACCTGAAGTAGAAACAATCAAAAGAGAGTTGGATAAAGCGATTTTAGGCAAGAAAATCGTTGATATTATTGTGAATAACGCGAAAGTAATCAGAGAGCCGAAAAAAGAGAGATTTATTAAAGAATTAAAAAATACCACAATTAAAAAAATAATCAGAAAAGGAAAACTTCTGATTTTTGAACTGTCTCCGCGTCAGACGCGGTCTTCGGGAAAATCTTTAACAATACATCTGAAAATGTCCGGCCAGCTGATTTACCCCAGCCACCAAAGATTTGGTGGCGGGGTGAACCCGGGAAAAATATCCAGAGTCAGTTTCAAATTCTCCGACAATACGGTATTGGATTTTAACGACAGACGGCTGTTTGGGGAATTGAGAATTATTGATGACTGGCGAAAATTAAAGTTTATTAAAGAACTCGGGCCTGAGCCATTTGACATCAGCGTGGACAAATTCAAAGAAATGCTGGCTCAAAAGAAAAGCAAAATAAAAGTTTTATTGCTGGACCAGAAATTTATTTCGGGAGTCGGCAACTTATACGCCAATGAAGCGTTATTCAGGGCAAAAATCAACCCACAAAGGCCGGCAAATTCGCTTTCGGGCAAAGAAAAAGAATTATTATTCAGAGAAATAAAAAACACGCTATCAGAAGCGATTAAATACGGCGGTTCGTCAGTTGACCAGTATCTGCGCGTTTCAGGTAAGCCAGGAAATTATGTGAAATATCATAAGGTTTACGACAGAGATGGTGAAAAGTGTTTCCGATGCAATGGAAAAATAAAAAGAATTTCCTTGGGTAGCAGAGGAACATATTTTTGTCCTGTTTGTCAGAAATAATTTTTAAGTTATTATGAAAAAAATCAAAATCGTCTTAATTATTATAATTGTAATTACCATTGCTGGATTTTTATTTTGGAAATTCGGGAGCAAAAGCATGGAAATAGGAAATAATAATGAAGCAGAACCTAAAACAGAAAACAAAGTTGGATTAAGTCCAATTACTGGACTGGAATGCGAAAACTATAATCGCAGGCCAATTGCAGTAATGCTGGCAACTGACCCGATTGCTCGTCCTCTTTCCGGCATAAGCCAGGCGGATTTAGTTATTGAAATGCCGGTTATCACTGGCAGTATTACTCGTTTTATGGCAGTATTCGGGTGTGAAGATTCCGAAGAGATTGGTTCTGTGAGGAGTGCGCGCCACGATTTTATTCCTTTGGCTTTGGGCTTGGACGCGATTTATGCTCATTGGGGCGGTTCCCATTTTGCTTACGACAAATTGGACGCGGGAATTTTAAATAATATAGACGCTCTAAAGGACTGGTATGGTGCTTATTACAGAAAAAGCAATATTCTTGCTCCTCATAACGGCTTTACTTCAATGGAAAAACTTTTGAGCGCGATTAAAAAATCAAAATATAGAACGGAAAATAAATTCAGTGGATATCCACATGAAAAAAGTTTAAATTCCAAAACCCAAATTTCAAATGGGAAATTAATAATTGGATATGGCGGAAAATACAGCGTTTATTATGAATATAATCCAAAGACAAATATATATTTGAGATGGAGGGGCGGAGAAAAAGAAATTGACAGAAACAATAATGAACAGGTTGAGACAAGCGTTATAGCCGTAATGAGGGCCGAATCAAGAATGATTGAACCGCCTGATTATAATGAAGTTGATGTTGAAGGCAAGGGAGAGGCAATTATTTACCAGAATGGCGAAGAAATCAAAGGTTACTGGAAAAAAGAAGGTCATTATAGTAATTCAAAATTATATTTTATGGACAACAATAATAATGAAATAAAATTCGCGCCAGGCAAAATTTGGATAGAAATCGTGGAATTAAATACAGAGATTAAGTGGGAAACTTTATGATTTATTTTTTATACGGACAAGATACATATAGATCCAGGGAAGAGATGAGGAAAATTGTTGAAGAAAATAAAAAGGCCTGCCTTGCCGGTAGGCAGGCCAATTCTGATTGGCTTGATTTTGCGAGGATTGACGCAAAAGAGGGCGAAGCGGAAATCTTGGAGAAAATTCATCAATCAGTAAATACAATTTCAATGTTTAACAGCAAAAAACTGGTTATTGTGGAAAATGTTTTTTCGTTGGACGAGGAAATTCAGGAAAGAATCCAAAAACTTTTAGAAAGCAAAAATGCGGGAAAAGACCAAGATACGACAATAATTTTCTGGAACGAAGAAGCAAAAAAAGGAAGTAAACTCTTTAAATATCTGACAGAAAAAGCCAAAACAAAAGAATTCGGGCCATTAAACAAGGCAAATCTTAAGAACTGGGTTAAAGAACATATTGATGCTTACGAAGCTGCCATAAATAACCAAGCATTAGAGATGTTGATTGAGAATGTTGGCAGCGACCTATGGAAAATGGCGAACGAAATTGATAAATTAGCAAATTACAGCAAAAAGATAAAAATAGAAGATGTGGAATTATTAATCAGACCGGAAATTGATTTGAATATTTTTGAAATGGTGGACGCAATTGGCTATAAAAATAAATCCAAGGCAATAAAATTATTCAATCAGCACTTGGAACAAGGCGATAACGAACTCTATTTGCTTTCAATGTTTGCTTATCAAATTAGAAATCTGATTAAGGTTAAGTCCGGAGGAAAATTGGAAATGAGCCCGTTTGTTGCCCAAAAAACAAAACAACAGGCCAAAAGTTTTAATATGGAAGAACTAAAAAAAATCTATCGCGGACTAATGACGATAGATTTTGATTCCAAAATCGGAAAAGCCGATGCAAAAACAGCGCTAGAATTATTTATGATAAATCTTTAGATTTGTCATCCGCCGCAGCCCCTGCCTCGCCGGCAGGCGGGTTGGCGGAGGCGGATTGTATTAATTTCATTAATCTGGATTTTTTTCTTGACGCTGTGTTTTTTTTGATAACTCCTGTTTTAGTTGCTTTGTCAAGCGATTTATAAGCCTTGGGAAGAAGTTTTATTGCTTCTTCCTTTTTGTTTTCAGCGATTAATTTTCTGATTTGCTTTATTGCACTTCTAAACGCATCAATACGGCGAATATTTTCTTGTCTTCGCTTTTTGTTTTGCCTCATTGCTTTTTGGGCTGATTTTGTAATTGGCATATTAAGATAATATCAGACATTAATTTTTTTTGCAAACTTGCCCCCACACCTAAAACAAATTGTAGGTGTGGGGGTTAATTGATTTTAAGAGAAATAAAGGGTAAGATTAAAGAATGATTGGATTTATTGAAGGGAAAATTGAACAAATTACTGATAAATTCACAATTCTTAATGTTAACGGAATCGGCTATAAAATTTTTATTTCTTTAAACACATTCAAGAATTTGCCAAAAAAAGGAGAAAAGATTAGATTATTTACTCATTTGCACGTCAGGGAGGACATAATGGACTTATACGGATTTTTGAATAAAGAAGAGCTGGAGTTTTTTGAATTATTGATTTCCATTTCGGGAATAGGGCCGAAAAGCGCTTTAAATATTTTGTCTGTTGCTCCGATAAAATCTCTTAAAAAAGCCATTATGAGCGGTAAGGACGAAGTTCTTACAAAGGTTTCGGGCATTGGCAGGAAAATAGCAGGAAAAATTATTTTGGAACTAAAGAACAAAATAGCTGATATTTCCTTTGAAGACGCGGGAAGCGTTACTGCTGATGGCGAAGCATTGGACGCCTTGGTTTCTTTGGGCTATAGATTAAACGAAGCAAGGGAAGCATTGCGAAAAATACCAGAAGACATAAAAGAAGTTGGCAAAAAAATTAAAGAAGCATTGAAAATACTGGGCAAATGATATCATTTTTACAATCGCAAGTTTGGGCGGATTTTCAGAAATCAATAAACAGGAAAATCTGGCGCCTAGACGAGGTTTTGGTGATTAAACATAATCTGTTGTTCAATAAGAGCTATTTTTATTCTCCCCGATGCGGAGGGAATTTTTTATTAGAATCATTTTTGGGTGAAATCAGAAAAATCGCAAAAAAGGAAAATTCAATTTTTCTTAAAATTGAACCATCCTTCGCCAGGGCTACGGATGGCAAGCCCCTCTATTTAGAAGAATTCGGTTTTATAAAAGGACACAATATTCAGCCGAGTAAAACACTGATACTGAATATTGAAAAATCAGAACAGGAATTGTTGGAGCAAATGCATTATAAAACTCGTTACAATATACAACTCGCCCGCAAGCGGGGAGTTGAAATTCGAAATCCGAAATCCGAAATCCGAAACTTTGAAGAATTCTGGAAATTAATGAAGCAAACTAGCAAAAGAGATAAATTTCATCCTCATCCAAAAGAATATTATAAAAAATTGTTGCAAATTCCTGGCGTGGAATTATTTGTTGCCGAGTATCAAGGAAGAGTCATTGCCGCGAATATTGTTTTATTTTATGAGAGAGCCGTGATTTACCTTCACGGCGCATCTGATTACAAACACAGAAATCTAATGGCGCCTTTTTTATTGCAATGGAGCCAGATTTTGGAAGCCAAAAAAAGAGGTTGCATTGAATATGATTTTTGGGGAATTGACGAAAAAAAATGGCCGGGCGTAACAAGGTTTAAAAAGGGTTTTGGTGGTCACGAAATTTCTTATCCCGGCGCTTATGATTTGGTTTTTCAGCCAATGTGGTATAAGATTTACAAAATTGCGAGAAAAATTTTATGAAAAAATTCATACCTAAATTTATTTTCAATATTTATCATTATTTATTGGCCTTGGTTGGGGCTGTGATTTATGGTTTTCCTTCAAGAAAATTAATTGTGATTGGGGTGACCGGAACAAACGGAAAATCTACGGTTGTTCATTTGACCACAGAAATCTTAGAAAGTGCTGGAAATAAAACTGTCTCGCTTTCTTCAATCAGATTTAAAATTGGCGAGCAAGAGGAAAAAAATATGCTGAAAATGACTATGCCGGGAAGATTTAAATTGCAGAAATTTTTAAAACAGGCAATTAATTCCGGTTGTAAATACGCGGTTTTAGAAATCACTTCCGAAGGAATAAAACAATATCGCCATAAATTCATTGATTTTGACGGCGCAGTATTCACCAATCTAACCAAAGAGCATATTGAGGCGCACAAAGGATTTGAAAATTACAAAAAAGCCAAAGGAAAATTATTTCAGGCATTGGAAAAAAGTTCAAAAAAAAATTCACCCCCCACCTTTAAGCTGTGGCAAAGTTTGTGGGGTGTGACTAAATCTAAAAAGGTGGGGGGCAAGTTCGCAGTTTTGAACATAGATGACCCGAATTCTGAATATTTTTCCGAACTTTTTGGCGGCAAAAAATATTTTTACGGAATTGACAACAAAAATGCCGAGATTACGCCGGAAAAAATCAATTTACAGATTCAATTATTGGGAAAGTTTAATGTTTATAATTCATTAGCCGCCGCCTGTGTGGGCTTGGCTCAAGAAATTGATTTGCCAAAAATATTGGAAGTTTTAAGAAATGCCAAAGGAATTCCCGGTCGTTTGGAATTAGTTATAAATAAACCGTTTAAAGTTTTTGTTGATTATGCGCATACACCCGATGGTTTGATAAATATTTATAAAACACTTGGTAGGGGTTTAATTTGTGTTTTGGGGTCATGTGGCGGAGGCAGAGATAAATGGAAAAGGCCGGAAATGGGAAAAATCGCATCGGATTATTGTAAAAATATAATTTTGACCAATGAAGATCCATACGGCGAAAACCCTCAGGCGATTTTAGATGATATTGAAAAAGGTTTTTCATCAAATTCCAATTATGAGAAAATACTAGATAGGCGCGAAGCGATTAATAAGGCCATATCTTTAGCCAAAGAACACGATGTAGTAATAGTTACTGGCAAGGGTTGTGAGCCGTGGATGTGTGTGGCTAATGGCAAAAAAATTGCCTGGGACGACAGAAAAATAGTTAGAGAAGAATATAATAAAATTTATGGCGAATAAAAACTATGAAATTTTAGATCATCCCTCGGATGTACGGGTCAGGGTTTTCGGCGATACCAAAGAAGAGCTTTTTTTGAATGCGATGGAGGGAATGAATGCAGTTTTAAAGCCAGATTTATTAAAAAAGACGACTAATCGTAGAGTCGCTGTTAACTCGTATGATTTAAATGCTTTATTGGTGGACTTTTTAAGTGAGGTTTTGTATTTGTCGCAAGTGAATAAAGAAATTTATACTGATGTTGTTTTTGATAAATTTAGCGACAAAGAACTGGAGGGCGAGTTAAAAGGTAATAAAGTTGAATCATTCAGCGAAGATATTAAAGGAGTGACTTATCACGACTTAAAAATAGAACAAAAAAACGGCCTCTACGAAGCCACTATTTTATTTGATATCTAATATGCAGAAACAGGATTTTAGAAAAATAAACGATTGGTTATGGGAAGTTGAAAAAACTGGAAAAATGAATGTGCCGGCGAGAATTTATGTGAATGAGAAGATGTTGGATGAGATTTTTAAAGATAAGTCAGTTGAGCAGTTGATAAATACAGCTAATTTGCCGGGAATTATCAATTATTCGATGGCAATGCCGGATATTCACGAAGGATACGGATTTCCAATTGGTGGAGTCGCGGCAATGGATTCGGAAAAAGGAGTAATTTCTCCGGGCGGAGTGGGTTATGATATTAATTGCGGAATGAAGTTATTAAAGTCCGAATTATTAGAAAGAGATATTATTCCTTATTTAGAAAAATTAGCAACAGAAATGCAAAAAGAAGTTCCGTCTGGATTGGGCAAGGGCAGACAAATTAAATTAAGTATTGATGATTTAGATGAAATTTTGAAAGGTGGCGCAAAAGAACTGGTTGAGCAGGGATACGGCGAAAAAGAAGACATAGAAAATTGCGAATCAAATGGTTTTATTGAGCAGGCCGACCCAATAGCAGTTTCTGAGCGCGCCAAAAATAGAGGCAGGGACCAGGTCGGGACCTTGGGCAGCGGCAATCATTTTTTGGAAATCCAAAAAGTTGATGAGATTTTTGACCAAGTAACTGCGCAAAAATTCGGATTATTCAAAAATCAGGTTTTGCTAATGGTTCATACTGGTTCGCGTGGCTTGGGTCATCAAATTGCCACTGACTATATTCAAATAATGATGAAAGTAATGCCAAAATATAATATATCCTTACCAGATAGAGAATTGGCTTGTGTGCCATTTAAATCAAATGAAGGGCAAAGATATTTTAGCGCAATGTCAGCTGGGGCAAATTTTGCCTGGGCAAATCGGCAAATGATTGCCCATTACATCAGAAAAGCATGGAAAGAAGTTTTAGGAGAAAAAACAAAGCTTACTGCGCTTTATGATGTAGCGCATAATATTGCCAAATTAGAAAAATATGAAATTAATGGAAAAGAAATGGAATTAGTTGTACACCGCAAGGGTGCTACACGAGCTTTTCCCGAGCAACCGGTTTTAATTCCTGGTTCAATGGGAACAGCATCTTATGTTTTAGTAGGCACGGAACAGGGCAAAGATGCTTGGTATTCAACTTGCCACGGCGCAGGCAGAATAATGTCCAGAAGCGCAGCAATAAGAAATTTGTCGGGACAAGAAATCATTAACCAGTTAAAAGCCAAGGGAATTTTGGTAAAATGCTATAGTATGCGCGGAATTGCCGAGGAAGCGCCGCAAGCTTATAAAAATATTGATGAAGTGGTGGAAGTCGTGCATCAAGCCGGTTTATCACAAAAAGTTGCCAGATTGGTGCCATTGGCAGTAATTAAGGGAGAATAAAATTAATTTTAAATAAAAATCCCCCGATGATTTTCATCGCGGGGATTTTCTTTTTGTTTTTGGGAAATTGAG
>Ga0315293_10000026_pt1 | contig 138900 bp, 201 predicted proteins | sample YL17G13_20_MG_FD_203071 | JGI IMG/M metagenome (GOLD analysis project Ga0315293, IMG submission 203071) | Sediment microbial communities from Yellowstone Lake, YNP, Wyoming, USA - YL17G13_20 | ecosystem: Environmental > Aquatic > Freshwater > Lake > Sediment | place: USA: Wyoming | collected...
AAAATGCAGCCGATGATACAAGGGCTGTTATTAAAACTGATGGTACAGACAATGCTTTGGTTGTTATACAAAATAATGGTGCAAAGGAAACTAGCGGAAATCTAGCTGGTTTAGCAACACATCAAACTGATGGTACTCAGAAGACAAAAATTTCTAATGGGACTATAGAAACAACAATAACAACAGTTGATTCTAAAAATGCATTAGATGTTAACATGGTAGCTGGTGATATTGAAATCGGTGCAGTAGAACTTAAAAATGCAGCCGATGATACAAGGGCTGTTATTAAAACTGATGGTACAGACAATGCTTTGGTTGTTATACAAAATAATGGTGCTAAAGAGACTAGTGGTAATTTAGCAAATTTAGCAACACATCAGACTGATGGTACACAAAAAACAAAAATTTCTAATGGGACTATAGAAGCTGTTGTTAAAACTGATGGAACCGATAATGCTTTAGTAGTTATACAAAATAACGGTGCAAAAGAAACCAGTGGTAATTTAGCAAATTTAGCAACACACCAAACCGATGGCACTCAAAAAACAAAAATTTCTAATGGGACTATAGAAGCTACCATTACAACAGTTGATTCTAAAAATGCTGTTGATGTAAATATGGTAGCGGGCGACATAGAGATAGGAGCAGTAGAAATAAAGAATGCTACTGATGATACAAGGGTAGTTGTTAGAACTGATGGAACAGAAAATGCATTAGTTACAGTTGAAAATACTACATTTACTAAATTAGCTGGATCTGTTGATTTATCAGCTGGCGCTATGGATGTAGTTTCAACATTCGCAAAGAAAAAGAAAATAGTAGGAATTTATATAAATATTAGTACAGCAAAAGCAAGAAACATTACTATATCTATAAAAGATACTACTACTACAAAATATTATACTGTAGTAACAAAAACAGCAGATTCAGTTCAGAGTGTAATAATTACTGATGAATTTATAACTCCTGCTGATATGGAAGTAAGAATAGAAATTAGTCAAGCAGTCGCTGAAAATGCAACAGTTAATTATAGAATTGATGTTGTAAACTTATAAGGAGGTAGATAATGCAATACTATGATGGAAAAATTCCAATAGAAATACATGAAGCAGATAAATTGAATCCTCATGATACTACTAAATCACAAGTAAATCTTGGGAATGTAACTGACGATGCTCAATTAAAAAGAACTGCAGCTGATTTTACTAGTTTTGATCCGAAAGGAACACCAATAGGTGCTGATGTTTTATTAATAGAAGATAGTGAAGATACAAGTAAAAAGAAAAAAATAACAGTAAATCAAATAGCTGTTAATTCAATTACTTATGCGCAACATGTTTATGTGGATAAAAATGGAAATGATGGAACAGGAACGGGAACGAATGTTAGTCCATTTTTAACAATGGCAAAAGGTTATGCCATAGCAAAAACAATGAGTCCATCTGCAACGAATCCTATTATAGTTCAGATAGGAATAGGAACATTTATTGAAGCAAATATAGCAATGGATACTAATTATATTTCAATTAATGGTGCTGGAAAATACCAAACATTTCTACAAACTAGTAGTCTTGGAGGAGCATTTATTTCTCAATCTGGTATAGGTGATATTAAAAATTTAACAATTACTAGTGCAAGTAGTTCTGAGCAAGACATATTTAATCAATCAGCAGCTTTAACTCCGCTTAATAGTGTTATAGAAAATGTTGATATAATTGCTTCTACTCTTTATGTAGATTTTATAGCTGCTCTTTATGGAAAAGCAAAAGATTGTTATTGGACAGGCGGCGGTGATTATGCTTGTCAAACTTTAAATGCTAGTTCTATATTAGAAAATTGTGAAATTAAAGGTGCATATGATAGAGTTATAGCTCACGCATATGGAACTATTAAAGATTGTTATTTATACGGTCCTAAACAAATAGTTGAAAATGTTTATGGAACAGCTAGATTTTATAATACTAAAATACATTGTACTAATGAAGATTTTTATCTTGTAAAGACTATAGCAGATGGAGCAGAATTTTATGATTGTATTTTCCAAAGAGATGCATATGTTGATTTTACAGGAACTTATAAAATGGTTTCTGGTGATTATGGTTATTTCAGTGATTGTAAATTTATTCAGCCACAAATAACTAATCAAAGTTTACTTTATGTTGGTGTATTAATGATATTAAAAAATTGTCATTTTGAATATGACAGTACGCTAAGTGTTGCAGTTATAGCAGGAAATACTTCAACAATAAGAATATCAGGAGTTTCATTTAAGTACGATGATCAAACTAAATGGTTTGATACTGCCCCCACATTAACAAAAATATACATAGATAGTTTGTCATCTTTAATAACAGGCAGAATAAAGGACATGACAAATGTAATTACGGTTAGTTCTACAGGAGGCGCAACATATACAACCTTAGCAGACGCAGTTGCAGCAGTAGTAAATGACACAACATTAATAGTAGTATTTCCTGGAACTTATACAGAACCAAAGATGACGATAAGTTCTTATAATATTCGTATCAAAGGAATGGGAGCGTTCACTGGTGGAATAGATAATTATGTAATGGGTGATGTAGTAATACAAAGAATATCGGGAGATGATTGGTTATTTGAATTAACAGGAGAAAAAGATTTAATACTTGATGACATAGACGTTTATAATAGTGTATCAAGTTTTAAGTGTATAGGAAGAACTTCAGGCACTGGATATGTATGGTTAAGACATTGTAGAATAACAGGAGCATGTAGTGCTTATATAAACGCAATAGACACTAAATTTGCCCAGAAATATTATACAACACCTTTTGTTACACTTTTAGGTGGTAGATATGAGTCTTGTAAATTTAATAGAATAGACTTTCCGAGTGGCGCAACAAATTTCACATTGAATAATTGTTTCGCATATCAAATAAACGCAAATAATTTATCAGAAGATTCCATACTCTTTTTAGAAGGTACAAATTGGGTAGAGACATTTTATGATACAAGCACACATTTAACAGTTGACGTTCAGGGAATATTGTACACTAAATATGGTGGAACAATTAAGTTGTGGAAACAGGATAGTGGAGGAACCGTCATATCAAAATTGTATGAGAATTTAGATGCCAACAATAAAAAAATACTTAACCTAGTAGCAACTACATGGACAATAGGAACTAGACCATCGACAGGGCCACGATTTGGTTATAACACAGATAACGACCAATTTGAATTTATACGTGCAGATGGAATATTAGGCTCACAGTTATAAAGGAGAACATATGAAAAAAGTATTTTTATTTGGAATTATGGTAGTGGTATTATTATTATCGGCTACAAAAAGTCAAGCATTTATGAACTGGAAAAATGACCCGTATGGAAATATTACCAGTACAAATACAGTTAAAACACCTTGGAAGTTTGATAATAAGATAACGTCATTTACTGCGATAAGCGCAACTACTTATTATGGTATGGTTGCTTCTATGATAGGCGCAGGAAGTTTAGGAGCAAATGTTATTGTATCATCTATGTCAGCAACATTAATGAATACTTTTGCATTAAGAAATTCAACCGGAACATACCACGATAGTTTCAGATCAACATTTTTAACTAATACTTATGTTGTAAATATGATGGACCAATGGATTAGTCCAAAAAACACTATATTTTTAACAAGTGGAACATTAACATATTGTTCTGATGGCACTGCAGCGCATGGAAATGAGAACTACGACATTAAATGTAACAGTGGCGGCCCAACAGGAATATATTATACTATATTTAATTCAACAACACCTATGCAAATAACCAATGGTGGTAGGTCTGTTTCGTGGGGCCCTGCAAACTACATTCAAACATCCTATCCTTCCGAAGTGTGTTTTAAGTGGGAGTGCACTAAAGCCACTTCAACCATAACAGGTGGTAATCCTATAATGATTAGACAAGATTATAAATATAGAAAGAATTGGTAAAGGATATTAAATGAAAAAATTAATTCTTATATTATTGTTGCTTTTAAGCACTAATGTTATGGCAGGTAACTGGCCAGTAACTTTAAGTAACGCCGGGGGTGGTGGCTGGCAATATAGAGTGCCTATAGTAATATTAAATTCTGCTACTACTATTAATGATTATCAGATATTTATTACAACTACATCGCTGGGAACAACTTTTAAATCTCGTATTAAAGCACTTTCTGCTGATATTAGATTCACGGATAAAAATAATAAAGAATTAAATTACTGGATTGATGAAAGCACTTCAATAATTATAGGTTACTGGGTAAGGATTTCAACATTAACAAATGCAATCCCAGAAACAATTTATATGTTTTATGGTAATGCATCTGCAAGCAGCTCAAGTAATGGGAATAATACCTTTAGTTTCTTTGATGATTTTAATGATAATTCTTTAGACCCAACAAAATGGTTAAAGGTATTAGGTAGTGGAACAGTAGATGTTTATGAACAGAATAATGAACTGGAAATAAAGAACAATGGAGCTAACAGAGCATACGCAAGGAGTTATTCATCTTTTTCTGCTCCATTTATAGTTGAATTTAAAGCAAAAAAATCCGAAAATATTGAAAGCCAGATTCAATGGGACGGTAATATTAGTGGTGGTATTAATGAGATACAGAATGGTTATATTTACAGATGGAATAGTTGGGATGCTCCGACTAAATTGGTATTGCAGAAGGAAGTAGCTGGGGTTCAAACTGCATTGGGTAACTATACTTTAGCCCTTAATACAAATTGGTATCACTATAAGACATTGGCAAAGACCAATGGTATAGAATGTTATTATAACATGACGCAGATTATAATAACAGCCGACACGACAAGAACAAATGGTTACATAGGATTTTCTGCAAGAGAAACTCCAAGTGCTATTAATGCATTTTATGACAATGTTTTTGTTAGAAAATATATATCAGTTGAACCAACTTACGCAGTTAGAGTAGCACAGAGAAGTCCGTTATTGCCAGCATCAACAAATTGTCCTGCTCCATCAACGACTAATACAGTTGCATTATGGAGAATGAATGAATCATCAGGGACTACGATAGGTAATTCGGGATTATCCATAGCAAGTTTTCCAGTATTTAGTAATGCTGGTGGTGGAACATGGAAATATAGAAAAGCATTAACTATAACGAGTTCTGTAGCAACTCAAAATGATTATCAAGTATATATAGACACAGATAAAATAAATTCGGCAAGTCTAATAAGTCAAAGTAAATTATTAGCAAATTTTAATGATTTAAGATTTGTAGATGTTAATGAAAAAGAATTAAACTATTGGATAGACCCGTCAACAACAAATACAAAGGGGTTCTGGGTGAAGGTGTCAACGGTAATCGCAACGGGAAACACCACGCTTTTTATGTATTATGGCAACAGTTATGCTACCAGCACAAGTAGTGGCACTAAAACGTTTCTTTTATTTGATGATTTTTCAAGTGATACTTCTGCCTTATGGACTGTTACGCCTTCCACATGGACATGGGACACTGGTCAAGGTATACTCACAGCATCTGTAAAAGGAATTAACAAATCGGGATGGGCAGTGAGAAATGTTGGGCAGTCCGATAACCTGATAATTGAAGCAAAAATCAAGGTTAATTCAATAGATAATAATGCCAATGTTTTTGGGGGAGTATCATTGACAGCGAAAACTACAACGGGAGTAAACGAAAGATATTTCTTTACTGGATTTCGTGGCAATGATAAAGTAAATATATGGCAATTAGATTCACAGATTGCATGGAAAAATAGTGCTATTTTTTCATGGAACACTGGAATATGGTATAAAACAAAACTGTTCTGTAGTGGAACAAGTCTCTATAGCAAAATATGGCTTTCAACGGATAATGAACCTGCTGGATGGGCAATTACTTCTCCAATAGCTCCACGTTCTGACACCTATGCTGGATTGGTATGTGAACCGTATGATACTACTTCATATTCCATAAATTGTTCTTTTGACGACGTAAGAGTACGTAAAGGCGTTTCTACTGAGCCAACTGTAGCTGTTTCTATTACCGAAGAATCACCAAGAATAATGAATTTATTTGGAATGAATGGTAGTTATTTAGCTTCTGGTAAATTTGGAAATCGTTTAAGTTTAAATGGAGCAACACAACGAGGAACAGTCCCAGATTTTTATATTAGTACATTTACAATTACAGGATGGGTATATCTATCAACTCATAATGCATTTGGTAAAATATTGAGTAAACCTTATAATGCGACAGAATGGACTTCGCCCTATACAGAATGGCATTTCGGTTTCTGGAATGTGACAGACCAACTTTATTATGGAATGGCAAACAATGGTGGTAGTACTGTTTCATATCTTACAACACAGGATAGTATACCACGAAGTGTTTGGACATTTGTTGCAGTGAGGCATAGAACTGCTGATACGGATATATTTATTAATGGTGAAAAATGTTCATATAGCCCTATTTACCCCAGTATAGTTGGTTCTGTAATTAATAGAGCGACTTCTTTAGTTTTTGGAAGAAATCATTATAGTGTAGCGGTTACAACAGGATGCGTTGGTGGTTTGTTTGACGATTGGAGAATTTGTAATGAGTATATACCAGATGAAAAAATTAAAGGGTTGTATATATTGAAGCCAAAGGAATAAAGATGAAAAAAATAATAATATTTTTGATGTTATCATTTATGACTTTAAGTGTGTTTGCAGATTATCCGGAGGTAGAAGTCCTTACTCCCGAGCAAATAGAACAGGATAGGTTGGCCATATTACAAGCTGCTGAAGAAGTACAAATACAAATAGATGAAGCTCGTATTAAATACAATGAATTATACCAGGAGGCAATTAGTAATTTAAGCAATCAAGATTTAGGAAATAGTTATGCCGTAACTGAATCAATGATTTTTGCAGAAATGACGAGGTTATCAGAAATACCAGAAGTTATAATAGATACTACACCTATAAATAATAACGACGATAATGTTCCAGTTTCATCGGGAGTAATAACAAGTACAGGAAATCCTTCCAACGAAGGAGGATTTGCTTTGCCAGGATTACTAGCTATTATAGTTGCAATTCCAAGTTTATTTTTATTGTTTAATAAATTATTTGGATTATCAACAATTTTGTCTATAATATTAACAATAGTAATTATTGTTGTAGTTGTAATAATTATTTTAGTTATAAAGAAGAGGATTAAAAAATGAAAGGCGGAATAGTCATGGCGCTTAAAACTCCAATCAATGGAACAACAGGTTTATTAATTAAAATAACAGGAATATTTTTAACTATAGGAGCAATAATTTTAGGAGCAGGAAGAGTTTTAAATCAAGCATCTATTAATACACAAGATATAGCAAGTTTTAAATTAAAAATACCAGATATAGAAAAAAGAGTTATTATAATGGAAACATTGATACCAGAAATTAAGAATCAAAATGAACGTATAGAATATAAAGTAGACTTATTGTTAATGAAAAATCAAATAATATTTAAGAGGTAATATGAGAGTAGAGAATATCATTGTTTCAGTATTATTAGATGATCCACAAAAGAAAATGCGAATTACATGGAATGCATTTTCTGGTGCTACTTCATATAAAATTTACGCATCATTGGCTCCTTATAATAATACAAATATGATTGCTCAAAATATTCTTACTACTTATTATGAAACAACGCCTCCATTGATTGATGGAGTTTATTTTTATTTTTGGGTAACAGCAATGTATGGAATTATTCCAGCAGAAACAGATAAGAATTTTTTGGGAGTAACTAATTTTCCATATGATGCATTTGAAGCAAGCGGTACTACTCTTTCTTCAGTAGGACAGGACTATACACAAGACTCTACATTAAAAGAATATTTTGATGAAATCTTAGAAAGAGAATTAGCAGAGTTAGAAACATTTGCAGAAAAAGCATATTTATATAAAAGACGATGGGTTGGAATTCCTTGTCAACATAAAGCAGCTTCTGGTGGAGAAACAACAACTCCTGGTGGTGGAATGTTTGATCCAGACCCAACAGCAGACCCACCACTTCAGCCAATAAACAGATGTCTTGATTGTTTTGGAACTAGCGTTTATGGAGGGTATTATCCCAAAGCAGAAATGCTTGTAAGACGAAAAGGAATACCATCACGAAGATATAAATTTGATGAAAGAGGAATTGTAGCAGATCATGATTTTGATGGTTGGACAATTTATCATCCAATATTAACTGAAGGTGATATTATTGTAACAAGAGCTTTGGGAGAACGATACAGAATTACAGACCCCAAAACTTCAACTTGGAGAGGTTTACCGCTTCATCAAGAATTTAAACTAATAAGGCTTACTCAAAGAGATATAGAATATTATATTAGTGATGCTAAAATAGCAGATGGTATAGCACATTCGATAGGTAAGCCAACGTTGAACTGGATGCTCTGGACGTAATATATTAAGTGGGTTAACTAATAATATTATTATATAATAGGAAGGTCAAATGGCAGACATATTAAACACTTCATTTACTAATGATACAAAGATAGCATTCGTTGCTACTTTACGAGCAATTTTTGGATCTGCATATTTACCAGAATACAAATATGATACTGATCCAAGAGTAGCAAAAATTTTAATTCAAAAAGAATATCCACAAGTTATAGAAGAGAAACCAGCTATTTTAGTTTCATCTTCTAGCAGTGAATCAAATATAGAATTTCATAATGAAGAAGAAATAGAAGATATAGAAACATTATCAAACACAAAAGTAGCAACAAACAATCCTGAAAGAGGAGCTGCTGTAGTAATTAATTTAGCAGTCACTACAGGATTTGTAGTAGGAGATGCAGTAATAATAGAAACATTAGATACAAAAGAACAAGCATTGATTACTGAAATTGTGCCTAATACTTCTATTACAGTTGATTTGTTACAAAACAATTATACAACACCAAGTGTTTCAAAACTAGTTTATGTTATAAAGCATGAAGGTGGGCAAACAATAGATATCGCTATTAAAGTTTTAGGATTATCAGATATTGATAGAGATAGGATATCAGATTTTGTAGCATTTTCATTAAGGTTTTTATTTCGTTATAGCAATGCACTTGTTACAAAAGGCATTGCTTATAATAAAATCAGACTAAGTGCTGATAGTGCAGAGGACATAAACGGAAAATTATTTTATTCAAAAATTATCACAATTCCTTGTTATTCAGAATATACAGCAGACACAGAAGTACCAAGCGCATTAATAAATTTAATTAGTAAGATTACTGTTGAAAAGACTATAATCTAAAGGAGGATAACAATGCCAACTTTTTCACCTAATTATCAAAAACCAGGAACATATGTCAAGATCAAAAGGCCGCAGCTACCAATAATACCCGCAAGTATATTTATACCCGCAGTAATTGGAATTGGAAGGCTTGATAAAGATTTAACGAGCGATGCTATTGTTAAAGGTTCAGCAAATGACAAAGCATTGATAATGGCAGGCATTGATGATATTACTTCAATAACTCAAGTCATAGATGAAAGCGGAAATATATACCGTGAAACTACCGATTATTTGCTTATCGACGACACACTTGTGCCAGATGCAAAAAAAGAAACTATTGATTGGAGTCCAGTTATTGCAGCTACTAAAACTGGAATAAAAGTAGAAACTTTTGATGTCAGTGGGTTGACATTCAAAATGGCTATTGATGGTGGAATTATGAAAACTCATACATTTGCTACACCATTTATTACTAAGACAGCTGCACAAATTGCTACAGACTTATTAAATACATTTACTACAGGTTGCACCATTGTTGAAGCTAGCGGTGGTGATGCTGGTAAAGTTAAAATCTCAACTATTTTAACAAATGGAGGAATAATTGAAATCGGTGATGGTACTGCAAATGCAATACTTGGTTTCAGTGTAGAAAAAATATATGGTTCAACAGAACCTGTAACTGGACAGAAATATTATGTAACTTTTGTAGCGCCAAAAAATGCTGATGATTATGAACCAGCACTTTTTGCAGACCAGAATTTAATAGAAGATATTTATGGTGATAGCAATACTCTTTCTGGTGGTAATCCAACACATACTCTATCACTTGGTTCTAAAATCATGAAAGAGAACGGATCTGGTTTTGTATGGTGTTGTCAGGCAGATGTAAGTAATGGCGTTATAAGTGGGTTTGAAGCTGCTCTTGATAGGTTACGAATAGTAACACCTTGGGTAATAGTTCCAATGTTACCAATATCTGACAGTTCATATCTTGAATTGATAGCATATTCAAAGGCTCACATTGTTGCAACAAGTAATGAAATTGAAAATAAATATAGAACAATAATACTTGGAGGACAAAAGGATCTAGATGATAAAACTGATAAGAGTAGCAGTATCAGTTCATATTTAGATATTTTTGCTGCATTAACTAGTGCAAGGATTCCATATATTGTTTCTTCTAAATGTCAAAGATTAGTTGGTGATACATTGATAGACCTTGATGGTTGCTATCTAGCAGCAGCAGTTGCTGGAGTTGCAACAAATCCTAACTATGATGCTGGTGAACCATTATCAGGTAAATCGATAGTTGGTTTTACAGATGTAAGTAGCAGCATTTATTTAAATTCAGAATTAAATTATCTTGCTCAATATGGTGGAATGATAATTGAAAAAGATGGAATCAGTTTTACCATTCGACATGCACTAACTACAGATACAACAAATGCTGGTACGCAAGAATTTAAGGTTACAAAAATTCAAGACTATGTAGCTGATACAGTTAGGACTGCATTAAATAAAGCATTTGTTAATACAAGAAATACTGGCGGTCCAACATATGCATCGATGAAAACTATGATAGAAATGTTGTTAGGTTCTATGATGCCTCATATCATTGTTGATAAACAAAACATCGATGCGAAACAAAATTCAATAGAACCTAGACAAATTGATGTAAGATTTGGGATTAAACCTACATGGGACACAAATTGGATATATGTAGAGTTTGGAGTAATTATGGGGTAAGGTATATTCTTATAATAAAATAAATATAATCAAACTAGAGCATTCTAGAGTATTACAGAATACATCTTAAAGGAGGAATTACAATGGCACTTCCAAAAACTAAAGCTAGATTACAAAGTAGTATAACAATTCACGCACTTTCTGGAGATAATATAGATTATGATCATCCAGAAAATTGGGGTAAGATGACAAAAATTGGTGCAATAAAAAGTGTAAAAGTAAACCAGACAAGAACTATTAGTGTTTGGAGAGAATTAGATAATGAGGTTGATAATCCAGGCAGGATAGTTGAAGCATATCCATCTCTTCCAACATATGAATTAACTCTTGAAAAAACTGTTCTTTACAAAGAAAATTTATTGCAAGCATTTGGTTATGGTGAAGGAATGGATTTGCTCGAACAAACTGCACCATTATTAATAGCAGTTACATTAAGAAATCCTGATGAGGCAAATATTCCAGTTAAGGTAGTATATTATACACATGTTTGGTTTGAATCGAACCCAATGGATTTTGATGTAGAAGCAACTGATTTAAGAATTACACAAACAGTAAAAGCAACAGTAGGAAGAGTAATAGTTCATAAATTGACTGCGTAAGGAGCAACTTCATTATGGCCCTACCTTCAACTTCTGGACGACTATCTACATCTATAAAAATACGTACAATACAATATGATTCTGCAGGAAAAGAAATGCCCGGGGAAATCTTGGGTGCTGTGCGTAAATTAACAAAAAATGAAAATCGTGAAATATTTAAACTAAGAAGTTTGGGCACATATGCTTTTAGACCTGCGGTAATAGTACCAGGGCCAATCACAACTACGGTTACTCTCAATAGAGTTGTATTATACAGAGGTGATGCATTAGAAGCAATATTTAGTGAAAACATTGAAAGCTTATATTATCAAATGAAACCCTTTGTGATTGAAATTAGAAAAGGTTCACCAATGGGTAGAATCGATGTTATAAAACTTTATGATTGTTGGTTCACAAAAAATCCAATGGAATTTAATCTTGAATCTGCAGATTTATTAGTTGTTCAATCAATGGATGTTGACGTAGGTAGAATAGAACCTGAAGCAGGATTACAAACAATAGCACAAAGTTTAATAGAAGGTACTGTATTACCAGCATTAGGTATAAAACTTTAAGGAGGAAACGAACAATGAGTGAAGACAAAGTACCATCAGTTAATGTAGAAACATTAAAATCAAAAGTAGCAGAAACTGAGCAAGAAAGTATTAGTGCATTAGAACGATTAATTAAAATAGGTAATGTTGAAATTGAAGATGATATTTGTGGCATTCATATCAAAATGCATACATTAAAAGAATCTGAAAAGATTCAAGCACTAAGTTTAATTAAAACAACCGAAGGAACTGCTGTTAGTAATATAGAATTATCAAAAATTGCTTTACTCACATATTCTATTACAGCAATGGATTCACAAGAATTTATTACACCAGAGCAAAAGTTAAATTTATTTACAAAGTTGCATGTACAATCTCAAGCAAGTATTATAGACATGCTTTATGATAAATATAATGATTTAGTTATTAAACAATTTGATATTATTAGTGATTTTAAAAAAAAATAGTAAATGATGAAAATTATAAACAAATAAACGATTTGTATTGGACAATTTGTAAAACCTTCCAAATATTGCCTACTAGTAAGGAGTTTAAAAATCTTTCTCTTGCTCAAATGATCTGGATCAAAGCTAATATTAATATGGACAATGAAAAAATGTTTGGGCCTATTGTTGAAAAAGATGGTAAAACTGTTACACAGATAGATGAAAATACTAAAATTGAAAAAACAACAGAAACATATGAAGCAGATGATGAAGCATTTGAAAATCAAATAAAGAATAAGGAATAATAATGCCTGATGATATTGGTTTAAAACAATTAGCAGATTGGCAAGAGGGTTTTAAAAAGCTTGGCGGTACTATACTGTCAAATCAAAGTATCGTCAAAGATTTAGCATCTGATCTGCTTTCAGTTGCTGAAAAAGCTAAAAATGGTACTGCTACATTTGCTGAGATGTCATCAGGATTAAAATTAATGCAGTTAGCAAGTAAAAGCGGAAATAAAGATATAGAACAACTTATAAAATCTAGAACAATTGAAAATGGTTTATTAACTAGAACAGTTAATCTTAAATTATTATCAAATACAGCATTACAACGAGCAATTCCATTATTAGAACAAGAAATGGAAGGATCAAATTTTATAACAAAAGAAAAGATAAAAAATTTAGAATTAGAAACTAAAAAATATAATACTATAGCAGCTGCAATGAAAGCAGCAAACAATACTGGAGAGTTATATATACATACAACTTTAAGAGCAAAAGAAGCTGCAGAGGCTGAAACTACAGCTAAAAATAAGCAAGCATTGCAATCAGGTCATGTTGGTACATATATGGCTCTTCAGTGGAAAGAAAAACTTGCATCAATTGGTGAAAGTACTAAAGGTGCTGCTGATGCTATGATTCCAGGGCTTGGGGGAATAATAGGTAAATTTGCAGGAGCAGCTACAGGCATTGGAGTTATTAGTGCTGCACTTGGTATATTTAATGAATTAATTAAAGGTGTAGGAAAAACATTTGAAGCAATACCATTTTTGAGATATGTAGGTTTAGGTTCAGATCCGAATACTGCAGTTCGTATGAGAACAGAATTTTCAAATCAAGCAATGTATTCATTTTTCAGTCAAAAGGAAGCAATAGAATTAATGGAAATGGCATATCAAGATTATGCAGTCAGTACTATACCTCTTACAACTAAATTAACAATGGGTGCAGATGAATATACTTCAGCATTACAAAATGTTAATAAAGAATCTGCTAAAAATATAATTAATATGGTGAATATTGGAAAGACTGCAGGATTAAGTACTGCTCAATCAGTTAAAGTTGCATCAGTTATGATGAACAGTCTTGGAGTTAGTGGAAAAGATACAGGAGCAGTTTTTCAAGAATTATTAGGCAGAAGCAGATTATTAGGAATGAATGTAGAAGACTTAACTGGTTTTTATGCAGAGCAAACTGATACATTAAGATATGCTAATATTGGTTATAATGAAATAGATAACGATATGATAAAATTAATTGGTTCAATTGCTACATTAGAAAAAACAGACAAAGCTGGGGGTTTTTGGGCAAGACTGAGTGAACAACCACAACTGGCAATAAAAACAGTTAAGGATTTTCTTAGTGTTGCAGAAAAAGTTCCAGCAATGACATATATGGCATTTGCTCCAATGCAAAATAGATTAGCACCTGGTAAAATGTTATTAGAAGCAATGGAAGCTACACCATTCAAAAAAGCTATGATGGTTTACGGTGGCTTTATGGATACGCAAACAAAACAAGGAAGAGATATTAAAGAAGCAATGGGTGATACTATTGGTGCATTTAGCGATTTACAATCATTAGGCCCAGAAGCTGTTAGGCTTTTAGAAATTATAGATATAGCGAGGAAAAGATTTAGTCCAGAAGAGATGGAAGGAATGAAAGATGCAGATATAATTAATGCAGCAGCTAAATTAGGTGGTCCTGCTTTAGCTGCTTCAGATTTTGGAAAAACTTTAAGAGTAATGGAAAAAGGACCCATGGCTGGAATTGAAATGATATTAGAAAGAATTATGAATATATTATTATCTTACTTAGCAACAATAGCGGGTGGCTCTATGAGTTTAAGAAAAATTGAAATGTTGCAAGGAGTAAGAGGAAATATGCAAATTTCAACAATGCAATCAATATCTACTCCACGCTATGAATAATGGAGAAATTAAATGAATAATATTTTAACTAAGCGCGATGTTGCTATTGTTTTTCCAGCAGCTTTTAGTGGTGGTAATAGATTGGAATTACCTATAGTTGACAGTATTAAAATAAAACATGCAGTTGCAATTGGTAAGATTTTTGGCTTAACAAGAAATGTCATGCAACCGTGGCATGCAGAATTAGTTGAAATCACAATTACAGGCTCTTCATACATTGGTGCGTTTCAAAATATTATTAATAAAAAAACTAATAAAGAAGAAAATTTATATGCACATCAAAATTATGGAGAAGAAGGTCCAGTATTTAATACATGGAATGATATAACGAACTATTTTTTACAATATCAAAATGATTTAGCTGATATTAACTATCTATACACAAATTATCCCTTAACACTTTATATTGCTAATGAACCGGGACAACCCTATAGTGGATTTATAGAAAATATTGATGGTGGTGAAAATATTAGCAAGCCATTTATTATAGATTATACAATTAATTTTATTGGAATATCTTCTTCAAGCTATAATAAAACTTCAGCACAAAAAACAGCAGAGCAAGATTCAGCAAAACAATTACAAATAAGGCAGACACAACTTTCATCTGTTCAAGTATTAGTAGTACCTCAATCTTAAGGATAAATTATGAGTATTGACTTTCAAGGATCATCACAAACAACTAAAATTAAAATATTATTATGGAGACAGGATTATTCTCTTACAGAAGCTATTTCTGCAGGAAAAAGTAGTTCTAGTGGTTCTAGCATTAATGATATTTTAATACGTGACATTGAAGATTTTAATGAACTATTTCCAGATCTATCATGGTCTAAATTAATAGATCCTGGTGCATATAAAACCTATAATGAAAATTGGAAAGCACAAACACAAAAATATCTTGATCAACTATGGAATGTATTAATTAATCATATTAGAACTGTAATTGGTCCTTTTGATATTTCATCTGCTATTATAGCACTAGATCCAATTACTTCATCTATGGGATTTGAAAATTCATTTTCATTTTCTGTGGATAATTCATTAGCTAATATAGACGCGATAGTCGAAAATGATATTATAGCAGTACTTATTAAAAGAGATAATGATACAAAGTTTAAAGTTGAATACATTGGTTTTGTGACTGCTATAACAAATACTGAAATACCTAAGCAAGTCAATAGTTATGATATAACAACATTTGGATTACACAAATATTTAGGTCTTTCAAGAATGATTCAACTTGCTGGTGTCTGGGACCAAACAGAAGGAACCAATGAAGTTACAAGTGCAAATCTACAAATGTTCAGCACACGATGGGAAAATAAAACTGTTAAAGAAATTGTAGCTATGATTCTTGAAGAAATTTATAATATTTCAAGCCCTACTACGGTTCCAACTAATATAACAGATGCTAGAGCAGATATTTATAAATATGAGTATTCATGGGAAAATAGTACATTAGGCGGATCTTTATTAATTCAAGATTTGAAAAAACAAGGTGATGAAAATTTCAAAAAAATAGATGCATTAAGGATGCAACTTTCGGGATTAATAGGTGCACCAGAATCTGTTATAGCTCCCTATCAAGATGAATTAAATTCTTTGCAACTTGAAAATGATAGGCTAGCAAAACAAATAGAAGATCAAAGTAATGAAGAAAACAGAAAAAAATATTTAAGACTGGGATTTTTATTTTTATATGCTTATTATTTAGTAAGAGAAGATTTAAACAGTAGTATTATTATTCCAGCAGTGCTTAAAATACCTTATGAACCATTACCAAAAACAATTGCTATAATTGAGAGAGCAGATATTAATCCATATAATAGTATGATAGCATCTAATTTACAAAAATTTTATTCACAGCTTGTAAAACCAATAGACATTTTAAACAATATTAAAGCAGTAACATTTTATGATATTTTTGAAAGCCGTGATGGATATTTAATTTGTAGACCACCAATGTATAATAAATTCGGTAATGATATAACCGACGAAAGAGGCATTATCGATTTAACTGTTAATATTGCAGATAAAAATAAATATATTATTGAAAAGAAATCTATTCAAAGATTTTCAAAATCAAGAAATGATGTAGATATAGAAACTAGACGTGATTATAAATGGACACAACGCTATTATGGATCAATGGACACTATTGGCGGATCATACAGTGATTTTCTTTTAACTGCAAAATATGGCGGCAGACTTGATGGCCCAAAAGATAATGTACTATGTCAAACAATTGAATTAGCTGCATTATTTTCAGCTATTGATTTAGTAAGAGCAAATACTTCTACAAGACAAATTAATATAACAGTTGACAATGATAGAAAATATGAATTAGCAAGATTATATTATTTACCTGAATATAAAAGAGTTGGATATTTAGTTAATATAGTTGAAAATTTTAATTTACAACAAGGTGTTACACAAAATACATTAACATTTACTTATATAAGAAAGGTTGAACCGATTCAAGGCGAAAATAATAAATATCAATTTAAAATAATTCCAAGCATCGATGATTTGGGAGTTTTAACTAGCGAACTAATGCAAATAGCACAACGAAGCTCAAGCATACAAAAAAGATTACAAACACAAGTAAGTAAAAATAGAGATAAAAAAATAAGTGGTGCAGCTTATACAGAATTAGTAAGTAATGGTTATTATTATTATTTTGCTAAAAAAACCACAACTACAATTTATCAAAGAGTTTTAGATACAAGTGGACAATTGATGCCACAACAAGTTGGAACTTTTCTTGAAGCAGGTACAAATATAGAATTTATACAAACACCATTTGTAAAAGGCACATTTGTTTCTGGTGGCGAAATACCAGAAACTTTTATGAATCAAGAATTTATAAATAAATTAAACAATGCTGATATGCAGATGCTAAGGGAATTTAGTGGTATTAATATAGCCTATACATATTATGATTTGAATACATCAGATGATCCAGCATTCGATGATACTATTATAACAGAAAAAGATTTTTATAGAGCACAAGGAACTGATCCAGGTAGTACAGTAATAAAAGATGATTCTCCTAAAATTATTTATATGCAGCCTACAGATCCTTTTAATATAAATACGCAAGCAAAAAAAGCTGCAGATCCTAGTCTACCAATACCCGATTTATCAGCAGGTACAGCAAAAGTAACTAATTTATTAATTAAGAATGGTGGCATAATTCATCTAGAAATTTTTAATAATAAGGATTTATTAGAAGTAATTACAACGGCATTTAATTTAATACCAATAAGTGCATATATCTATATTCAAGAAACAAAAGTTCCTTCAATATCTAATATAATGGGATGCGGTGGATTAGTATATGGTTTTAAAACACCGGGTGACAGCACAATGGGTATTACTGATGATGCAACTTCAAATCCTACTGCTTATGATCCACATACATTAGGATTAGCAATTGATATAGCACCTTATTATACTGCATGGTTAACTCAAGATGGGAAAAATAAGTTTGATAAAATATTAAGTGATAATGGATTATATTCAATTAGAAAAACATTAAGTGCTAAACAAGAATATCCATTTAGAAATAAAAATTATGCTAGCATTCCATATATTCATATTAATTTACAAAATTGGGCAAAGGGAGTATAAATGGTAGACATTCAATTGGGCAAAATAGTCAGGACTAATATAGAAAATCAAACTGTTACCATACAATCAACATTTGATTTTAGCCAATTTTTTGACATACCTTTAGGAAATACTTGTAATTTTCAAACTTTTCCTAAAATTGGTTCGCCTGTTTTATTTTATAATGATACAAACGGATCTACAACACGAATTATAAAAGTTTGGGATATGGATATACAAAATAATAGAAAGTTAGTTCCAGGCGAGGTTCAAATACAATCTTCCAAAAGAGCATTAGTTTATTTAGATGATTATGGTAATGTTCAAATAACAGATGGTAGTATGCAAGATTCTATTAATATTAATAACGATGATAGTTTAATAGAAACAATTTCTAAAAAGATTTCATTAACTACAATAAGAAAAGTTAAAATAGAAATTGATGAACTTGGAGCAATTAATATTGTAAAATACGATCCAGCAGGAATAACAGAATTAGCTAAAATATCAATTGGTGCTGATACATCAATTAGTATAGAATCAAAATCAACTATCAACGTTAAAGGACTTAATGTCAATGTTGAAGCAACATCTATTAATTTGGGAGGTAGTATAGGAGCAAGAAAATTAATTGATGATAGAATATGTACTGTTTTTAATAGCCATGTGCATATGTCTGGAACAGGACCAACAACACCACCAATAATTCCATACCAGATTACATCATTACCAATTTCACCTTTACAAATATCAGTAGCAACACAAATAGTAAAAGGAAAATAATATGCCAACGTCAGCTAATAGCATAGCAGGAAACTCTAATGGTTCTACAACACCATCACAAATAGAAATACAAACAAAATCTCTATTTGATGTACCTTGTATTGGTGATGCTTTAAGTCTTTTAAGTATAGGACTTTTACAGATACTTCAAGCAACATTTAATTTGTTAAAACCATCACTTGAAATTTATGTTCAACAACTTAACTTACAAAGCGCAAACTTATCAATTATTAAAATAGGATTTAGTGCTGAATTACAACTTTTAGATTATACAATACAATCAGCAGAAAAAGTAATAAGTAGTTTACCTACAGGAGTATTTAAAAAATGTCCAGCATTGAATGGTATATATGAAAAAACATTAGGATTTGTAAGACATACAAATATCTCTGCAAGAGCAAATGATTTGAAGTATAAATTACAGCAAATTAATAGTATACAAACAGAAGTTGAATTGCTTAAATCAGAAACTCTATTATTAGTAAGACAAGTTGATGTTTTGCTTGATAAAATTAATCAACGCTTAGAAGGATTATCAGTATGAAAGATGTTAAACTTTTAGGAACTGCTACTAATAAATATTATGGTGACAGAAATGATATTAGTATAAATACAGATAAAGATTTTGATATTTTGCAATTTAAAGACAAAGTGAGGCAATGCGCTGTTAAAATATTGTTAACACATTTAGGCTCACATAGTATATTTATAGGATATGGTTCTGATTTAATTAATTTGATTAGATCAAGATTAGATCAATATTTACCACCAGCAATACGCGATGCAATTATTTATTCATTGACATATTTAAAATATACAGAAGAAAGTGTATTACCTATAGAGCGATTAGATTCAGTTTTAAATATTATAATACAACAAGCAGAAGATGATCCGAGAGTTATAAATGTACTTATAACTTTAAAACTAGTCAACGGTGATATACTTGATGTATCAATCAAAGGAGTGGGAATATGATAAATATTTCAGCCATTTATTCATCAATACAAACATTGATAAAAGCTAATAATCTTGATCTTACTACACAAATTGGAAGTGTAGTAAGTGATGTATTTATCACACCATTAGCTCAAAAAGTATTGGAAGAACTAATACAAGAAGGATATACAAAAGCTGGTTCTTCTTTGGATAGATTAATTGCTTTAAAAACAGATCCGGATTTTTTAGCACAAATAAATGAGATTAATTTAACCAGCCAACAATTGAATGCAGAAATATATGCTATCCTTAATAAAATAGCATCTAATTATAAACTTGTAAGAATTGCAGCAGTTAATACAACAGGATTAGTTTATTTTTGTACAGCTTCTATTCCTAGTGTAGATATTATAATTCCAACAAATAGTAGAATAAGTACAGTACTTGGCAAAGATTATGTTACAACAGAAACAAAAACAATTGTAATAACTAATATAAATGATTATTATGATCCCGATTTGAATGCTTATGTTATTGCAGTATTAATTCAAGCAGTTACTGCTGGGAGTATTGGAAATACCGGAATTGAAACTATTACTGTAATGGATGATGTTGTTGCTAATGTAGAATTTATAATAAATAAATCTTCATTAGTAAATGGTGATGATGAAGAAACTGATGAAGAATTTGTAGCAAGAATTAAAACTAAATTAGCTGGGAACAATCTTGGTACTCCAAGTGGTTATCAATCAACAGCACTTAATGAAGATTATGTACAAGATTGTATAGTTGTAAAACCTAATGATCCTGAAATGAAAAGAAATTCATATGGTGGAAGCATTGATATTATGATAGTTGGAGAACATTATGATACACAGACAGATGTATTGATTTATCAAGCAGCATTACATAGTGTAAAAATAACTCTTGCAAATAGACCAGCAGAAGATATAGACTCAGTTGTTAGTAATGCTCCTCATACATTTATTAAAGGTACTGATTATAATTTTACTAAAGATACTAACTTACTTGCAGGTAGTATACAATCTTCAGACTGCTTAACTTGGCTTGGAGCAACAATGCCAGCTGAAGGAGAAACACTTACAATTATATATCAACGAAATAAACTAGTTCAAGATTTACAAGATATAATTAACCTTGATGAAAATAAAATTATAGCAGCAGATATACTTGTAAGAGAGGCAACTAAAGTTCTAATTGATATTATATTTGATTTACACATTTATAGTGGATATGATTTCACTACTATTTCAGCTACAATAACTACCAACTTAACAACTTATATTAATGCTTTTAAATTAGATGAAGATGTACAAATTTCTGATTTAATCGCTGAAATTTATAAAGTTGCCGGAGTGGATAATGTAACGAACATGACCATAAATACTGTTGTTGGAGATTTGAATATTGATAGAACACAATATGCGCGTTCTAACTCAATAACTATCAACCAGGTATAGTTTTTTAAGACTGCATATAAATAATCAAGCAGACAAAGCCTGGCGACTAAGAGAAATGATATAAGGAGGACTTTAATGAGTTATTTTTGGACAAAGATTGATAAGCGTTCAGCACCCATAATAATTACTAATGCAGCGCATACTATCTCGCATTCAGGGATAGGAACAATATGTCAAGTACGATTACATGAAGTACCATCTCATGATGACCCATCGACTGTTATTATAACATCAGATCCACCTGGTGGGCAAGTTTATGTAGAGACTACAAATATATTTCCTCCCAATGGACGGTTTTACGTAAATTATTATAGTGGATTATTAACATTTAATGCTGCTCAACAAGATTTAGCGATACTAGTATCATATCAAGGTACTGGTTCATTTTTATTTGCTGAAGATATTAATATAATACAAACATTATTAGAAGCACACAAAGACAGACATGATCCAAATGATGGAGCTGATCCGCTAGATACAGCAACTGCAGCTTCTATTCTTGCACAAACTACAGCAGCGGGAATAGGCACTTCACATAGTTTATCAAGAGCTGATCATATTCATGGAATAACAACAGGAACTCCAACACAAATTAAACCAGATGATACAGCTACTGAAGGAGATGCAACATCATTTACAAGAAGTAATCATAAACATAGTGTAGCATTAGGTACGCCGGGTTCAATTCAACCAAATGATAGTGCAGCAGAAGGAAATGCAAACTCTCTTACAAGAAGTAATCATAAACATTCAATAGTAACAGCAGTTCCAGGTTCTATCCAGCCAGATGATACAGCTGCTGAAGGTTCAGCAACATCATTTTCAAGAAGTGACCATAAACATGCAATAGTAGCAGCAGTTCCAAATACAATTTATGCAGGTGATACTGCAGCATTAGGTAGTGCAACATCATTTCCAAAAAGTGACCATAAGCATGGAATTTCAACGGGTACTCCTGGCTCAATACAACCCGATGATGCTGCAGCAGAAGGTAATGCAACATCATTTGCAAGGAGCAACCATAAACATTCAATAGTAACAGTCGCTCCGATTACAATTTATGCAGGTGATACTGCAACAGAAGGAACAGCAACTTCATTTCCAAGAAGTGATCATAAGCATGGGATTACAACAGCTATTGTAGGTTCAATTCAACCTAATGATGCTGCTGCAGAAGGAACAGCTACTTCATTTACAAGAAGCGATCATAAGCATGGGATTGCAACAGCAACACCAGGCTCAATCCAGCCAGACGATAGTGCAGCTGAAGGAACAGCAACTTCATTTACAAGGAGTGATCATAAACACGCAATAGTAACAGCTATCCCAACTCAAATTTTACCAGACGATACTGCAACTGAAGGAGTAGCAACTTCATTTACAAGAAGTGATCACAAACATAGCGTAGCATTGGGTACTCCGGGTTCAATTCAGCCAGATGATGCTGCATCCGCAGGAACAGCAAACTCTCTTGTAAGGAGTGACCATAAGCATTCAATAGTTGCTGCAGCTCCAACTCAAATTTTACCGGATGATAGTGCAACAGAAGGTTCAGCAACATCGTTTACAAGGAGTGACCATAAACATAATGTAGCGATAGGAACTCCAGGTTCAATTCAACCTGATGATACAGCAGCAACAGGATCAGCAAATTCTCTTGCAAGAAGTGACCATAAGCATGGAATCATAGCAGCTGTTCCAGGTTCAATACAACCAGGTGACAGTGCAGCCGAAGGTTCAGCAACATCATTTACAAGAAGTGATCATAAACATTCAATAACAGCGGCAACAGTAGCAAGTATAGGAACGGGAAATACTGAAGGAACTTCAACATCATTTGCAAGAGCAGATCATGTTCATAATCATCCTGCAATTGCTGGTGATTTACATACTGATTATTCTTTAGCTGCTGGAACTAGAGCATATACTGCAATTGTAAGTTATAATAATGCTAAATCATTTACTACCCCTCTTCAAATTATATCAAAAGATTATGCTGATGCTTTGACTCATGATGGACGTAGTGATACTGCTAATAGCATTGCACATACAAAATATTTAAGAAGTGATCAAGCTAATAATACTATGAATGGCAATAAAATTACAGGATTAAATGTAGCAAATCCAACAGATAATAGTGATGCAATATGCAAAAAAAATCTAGATGATAGGTTTGGTGCACCCTATGGAACAATACTAACATTAACAGTACCTGGTGGTGGTGGTAAATATACAGATCTTATGACTGCTGTTACTGCAGCAGTGTCAGGTGATACAATTTTAATATATCCTGGGACACATTCAACAGGTGGTGTTGCAATCAATTTGGATAAAATTATTAATTTTGTTGGTGTAGGTTATCGAAATCAAATAATTATCCGTAGAGGTAATACTGGTACTTTTATAAATCCTACAGTAACTGGACAATATTATTTTTCTAATTTAACAATTGGTAGTGCTGCTGATGGTGCTACAACAAGCATAATTTTAAAAAATATAAGTGCTACTGGAATACATGTTAATAATTGTTATATTCCAATAACATTTCAAGTTGCATCAGGATCTATAAATTGTTATAATAGTACAGTATATAATTCAGTTTCAGATGTTAATGCTGGTTCAACTTATTATAATTGTAATATTACTTATGCTTCTGTTTTAAGCAATGCTTCATTGACATTACAAGATACTAGTATTACTACCAATTTAACAATTGGTGATAATTCATCAACACCAAAATGTTATATTAATGGTGCTTCATATGTAGGAAATATTATAAAAACACTTACAAATGCAGCATTATATGTTAATGGAATATTTCATACAGCAACAGCATTACCTGCAGGGCTTACTCTTTATCAACCTGCAGGAATAATTTTAAGTGGATTATTAGCAAATATAGATGCGGGTGGTAAAACAATAACAAATCTTGCAGATCCAACAGGTGGTGCTGATCAACAAGCAGCAACTAAAAAATATGTAGATGATGCAGGATTAGGAACATTAAATAATGTACTATATGTATTTAGATGGTCTATACCAGGAACATTAGCAGTAGCTAATAATCAAGGACCGTGGCATATAGTACCACATGCTATGGAAATTACAGGTTGTTCAGTAGTTGTAAAAACTCCATCAACTGTGACTGTTGTTACTATTGATTTAGAAAAAGATACTGTTGCTAAAGGTGGTGGGGGTGGACCAGTATGGAATACAGTATTTGATACATTGTCAACAATTGATGCTAATGAATATACTTCAGAAAGTGCTATTACTCCTTGTGTTATTAAAGCTGCAACAAAAAATTTAGTTAAGGGAGATTTATTAAAACTTAATATAGATACAGTTGGAACTACAGCAGCAGCTGATCTAACTGTTGAATTAATTTGTAAAGTGGCATTATTTTAAGGAGGAATTATGACTGTTAAAAGAGTTAAAAAATCAAAAATTAAAAAATTAAAAACTGAAGAATCAAAAATTGAAGAACCAGAAGTTGAAGAACTAGAAGCTAAAGAATCACAACCTGAAACACCATTACGTGCAGATGCAGTAGAATGTGCACTTGCTGATTTTGATACAGTATTATCTGAAATACAATTATCACCAGATGCTACGTCAGAAACAATTTTTAATACAATGCATGGTATAAGATTATTAATGGAAACTAGAATAAAAAGTAATATTTTAAATAAGCAAGTACATTTTGAAAGAATATGGGATTTAAATAATCCAATACAAGATGCTAGTGGAAAAGTTATAGGATATAATTTAATAGAAATTAGAAAAATTATAATACAGGGATAATGATATGGCAGCTAAAATATTTTATGTAGACCCTATTAATGGACAAGATGGTACTGGAGGACATGATGGTACTACACCTGCTTTGGCATGGCAGACTATTCAGTGGGCTGTTGACCATCATGGTGCTATTGATGCTGGCACAATTACTGTTAATTTTAGACAAGGTACTTATAATATAACTACTCCCATACTTATGGAGGCACAGTCTGGGACATCTTCATATAGAATAATATATAAAGGAGATTATCAAGGTCTCATTCCTGGTTGGGAAGCAGGTGCTGTAACTATAAAACATCTTAGTAGTTCATTTTATTCTTTTAAAGTATTAGTTAATTATATAACATTTAATGGATTTACGTTTATAGGCCCTAATATTACTCAATGTTTTAGTCTCGGACAATATTCACCTTCAATTCCTACTAATAATAATATTATAGAATATTGTAATGTAGATGGCGCAACTCATTTTGTTTATAATATGATTGATAATAGTACAGGTAATATCATAAGATATAATAATATAAGTAATACAACAGATACAGCAATATATCATTATCTTAAACCTGGTGGCTTGACACTCAGCATTACAAATAATGTAATTACTAATTTTGGTTCAACAACAGGAATATGGATTTATGGAGGTGCTGGATCAGGAACACTTACAATTACAAATAATGTAATTAATTCTGGAGGTGCAGGTTCTAGTTTAGTAAGAATATGGCAAGGTACTTCCGGATATATATTTACTTCAGATTATAATACATTAATAAAAGGTACAGCATCTTATGTGTATAGAACACAATTGGGTGATTTTACTACTTTACAAACATGGCAAACTGCATCTGGTCAAGATGCACATAGTGCTGATAGTTTTATTCCACCAATAGCTCCTACAGGATTTGTTGGTACTGTATTAAGTGATACTTCAATAAGATGGGATTGGATAGATGCAAGCAGTGATGAAATAGGTTTTTATGTTCAAGATAATTCTATTCCGCCAATTAATAAATCTCCTTTATTACCTCCAGGTACTCAGACATGGACTGAAACTGGATTAACTCAAAAAACTTTATATACAAGACATGCTAATGTTTTTAATAGTTATGGAAGCACTAATTCTAATTCAGATTCGAAAACTACTTTTGGGCAAACTTTTTATGTAGATTTTCTTGCAGGTGATGATAATTATGATGGTTTATTTCCAGTATATACGTCTGGAATACATGGTCCTTGGGCAACGCCACAACATGCTTCTGATACAGCTAACCCTGCTAATGGTACACCAATTGTTGTATGGATGAAACCAGGTACTCCGTTGATCTGTGCGGGAGGTGTTTGGAATATTAATAAATATTCTGGAATAGATTGGAGTAATAAAATTATATTTAAAGGAGATCGTAATGGTGCTATATGGGGAGTTAGCGGATATCCAATTTTGTTGCATTCTGGAATTCGTAATAGTGGAATGGGTTATATAAGTATTCAAGGTTTTGAAATTACAGGAGTTACACTTTATGGAATTATATTTGTAAACACAAGAGCTGGAGCAATAGATGGAAATTATATACATGATTTATCAGCTGCTGATAAAGTAACAGGAATTATAGTTGGAAAAAATATAACAGTAACTGTAGATGTTACTATACGTAATAATATTATTAAAAATTTAGTTCCAACTGGTAGTACAAGAACTGCAATAGGAATGGATCTTGGATTTTCATATACTAATGTATTTAACAATACAATTTATAATATACAAGGATCAGCAACTGATCTTGATCTTTTTCTTTGGGGTGGGTTTGGTATTAAAATAGCTCATTCAGATGGTGATCCTAATTCTTATTCATATACAGATATGCAAAATAATATTATTCAAAATGTATCTGGTGTCAGAATTGTAATGAGTGCACCAAATACAACTATAAATAATGCAGTTCTTATAAGTGATTACAATAATTTATATGAAGATGGTGTAAGTTATTGTGGAGGAATAAGATATTCAACAACTACATATCTATATTTGTATGGTTCAAATTGGAGAGCAGAACCTCATTTTTTACCTGATCAGCATAGTTGGGGCGGTGATTCAAAATTTACAAATCCCAGCAGCAGTAATAGTAGTGGTATGAAAATAACGCATACAAGTACTTGTATTGGTGTTGCTAGTGCACATATTGCGTATATGCATGTTGGTGATGATCATTTTGGCAGACCAAGATTAATCGGATCAGATGATATTGGCGCACATCAATATAGTGAAATAGAAATAGTTTAGGAGATCATATGTATTTCATGGATTGTTATTATGGAGATGCTGCTTATTTCTACGGATACGGATATGGATATTTTGCATTTCCGATTTTATTAAATATAAATTCATATCCAAGCGAAGATCAAAATATTTATGTGTTTCAATGGACAGTACCATTTGTTCCAGAATGTCCTGATCCAAAATTACTTGAATTTGAATTACAGTTAGACACAGTTAATACATTTGATAGTTCTGGTTTAATTGTTGTTACTAATATTGGAGACCCACAACTTTATTATATGCAGCAAGGTGATGTTACAATGGCATATGAAATTGAATTACCTGAACGATTAGAAAATGAAGAAAAAATTTGGTATTGGAAAGTTCGAATTAAACCAGATGGTCCCTGGACAACAATTCAAGAGATGCTTCGCCCAATGAAATTCAAAAATCTTTTTGCAGAAGATAGATTAACAGAACTTCCAAGCAGTGATGTATATAATAAAGAAATTCTTAAAATAGATTTTATTGACAGATTAAAAGAAGAGAATTTAGTTTATTGGACTAATGTATTTAGAATTCTTAATGTCTTCGGTGAAGATTACGACAAGCGACAATTAGAATTAGTGCTTCAAATGAATGATAATTGTTTATTACAATGCAGGGATTCTTCATTATATAATAATTTTGGTTCTATTTTAAATTTTGAAAAACCAGCTGGAATGCAAAATGCAGAATACAAAGCTATTTTGATGAAAGCATTTGAAGCTGCTATGATAGGCAGTACTTATGCTGCAATTAAAAAAATAGTAAAGATATTTACAGCAGTAGATCCAGATTTCTTTTTAATAAGAGATGATCCAGAATTTGTAATTGGTGACTCAAGTATTATTATAGACAACATAACACCACCACCAGCAAAAATGTTAGATGATACAAACCCATTATACCCATATATAAATAATATTTATGATAGTGGGTATCCAATGATGATTCAAAACAGAGCAGTAATTTGGAGTAAGCATGAATATGCATTTGGTGTTATTATAGGGATTTATAATCCATATAATCTAACACTAAATACAACAGTAATAGAATATTTTATCAGAATTTTCATGCCGAGCCACGTTCGGTATTATATAGAGTACATCATTTGAAAATAGGATAAAATTTATGTCTAATTATCAATCTCCCTGGAACAAAGGATTAACAAAAGAAACTGATGAAAGAGTTAAAATAAATGGAATTAATAGTGGTAAAGCTAACAAAGGAAAATTAAAAGGAATAAAGCTTACTAAGAAGCATTGTTTAAAAATAGGTAAAGGGGTACATAAAGCTTGTAAAGAAGGAAGACGAATTCAATGGAATAAAGGAAAAACAAAAGAAACTGATAAACGATTAGCAACAGCTGGAAAAAATATAAGTAAAACAAAAACAGGAAAAAAATGTAAACCATTTACTAAAAAGCATTGTAAACATTTAAGTGAAAGAATTTTTACTAAAGAATGGCGAGAAAATTTAGGTAAAGCTCATAAAGGAATAGGAAAAGGAATTAAATTTTCTAAAAAACGTTGTTTAAATTTAAGTAAAGCAAATAAAGGTGTAAGTCGTGGTAAAGGAAGAATATTTAGCAAAAAACATTGTGAAAAGTTAAGTATAAATGCAGCTAAACAAATGATAAAAAATAAACAAAATCATAATTGGGGTTATGGTAAAAATAGTTGGTTTTATTCTAAAAAAAATCATAAACGAATTCATTGTTTAGCTAGTGGAGAAAAACAATGTATGCAATTTTTAGAAAATAATAAAAATGTTATAAGTTATAAAAAAGATGCTATAAGAATTCTTTATTGGTTTGAAGAAAAATGGCATAATTATATACCTGATTTTGTAGTGAGATATAAAAATAAAAAACAAACAGTAATAGAAGTAAAAACAAATAATCATTTAAAAGATCTGCAAGTTAAAGCAAAAGCTAGAGCTGCAAGAAGATATTGTAAAAAGAACAATATGGAATATAAATTCTGGACTGAAAATGGATTTTTAGATTAATTGTCTAAGCAGGTTTAACTTTTTGCTACTTATTTATATATAAGTTTACTTATATAAATAAGTAATATAATATTAATATTATTAATTAATAAATAGCAACACATCAATCAGCGAAATAATAAATCAGGAGGAATAAAAATGAAACGCACAAACATCCAATCTGGACAAATAACAATTCAAGAAACTATGAACTACACTGAAGCAACAAAAAGTGATGCAATTAAAGAACGTAAAGCTGATATATATCAAGCTGGAGTTTTAAAGAACTCTCAGCAAGTTGGGGAACTAGAATTTCAGTTTGTAATAGACACAGATACACATAAATTAAATATCAAAACTGGTGTAGCTTATAATAATTTAGGTGATCGTATTTTATTTGATGCAATAGGAATTGCAATATCTTATAATGCAGCTAATCCTAATAATCAAACTGATAATGGACTTGGAGCTTTAATAGATACACCGCAATCTACAGGAAGTAAATTAATTGATTATACTTCTTATGCAAGTTCAACTCGGCATATATGGGTAGGTTATATGGAGCAAATCAATAATACTTCTAATCCAGGAACATTTTCATTACATAGGATTACTAATGCAAAACTATTTACACAAGTTGAAGACGGATTTATAGTTTATCCATTTCATACTAGTCCAACTAGTCAACCTACACCGCATGCAAAGCAAACTGGGAATTCTATATATCTTGGGTATGTTACTATTAATAGTAGTGGAATAATAACAGATGTTTTCACAACAGGAAGAACATATTCAAAATCAGTTAATGAAAGAATAGGAATTAATATAAACAGTGCAGTTTCGCCAACAACATATGCAGATGGTGATAGTAAATTTCTTGATGACCATATTAATGCTTTAGGAAGTGGAACAGTTTCTGCAACAAATCCTCATGCGATAACACCAGCAGACATCGGAGTAACAGAACCGAATAATGAAATATATCAACAAGAGACACATGCGAACGGAATAATTACACCAAATCCAGCTACAGTTGATTATGCATTACGCCCATCTTCAAGTGGTGGAACAGTTATTACAATACGACATTTAAATATTGCTAGTAGTGGTTTATTTAGAGAGACTTTATATTTAGATGGACAACGATTTACTTCTGATAATTCACAAGATGAACTTGTTGAATTTTCTAGTCTTTCTGATGGATCTTATTATTATATATATACAACTACAACATTAACTTCTGTAACTCCTCCAGCTATTCCAAAATTAATAATGAGTATTGCAAGTGAAACAGAATTTTTAGCTTGGACAGCAACTGAAAAAAGACAAAAATATTTAATTTGTAAAGTTTATAAAAATGGTGGACATATAGATGTTGCAGATGTTACTGATTATCGACATTTCTTATTTCCAGTTAGAACTTCTATAAGAACATATACAGGACATGCAGATATTAGTAACTTGATGTCTGAAAAATTATATGTTCATATAGAAGGAATTTTACAAAGAGCAAGATTATATGTATGGGCTGAAACATTTGATAAGCATCATTATTCAGAACTACCATATCATCGACATACAGATGCACATACGCATAGTGGAACAGACGATGCTGCAGGAAGTCATCGACATGATATAATTATAGATAATAACGATGTTGCAACTAATACGCATGATGCTTTACAAGGAAGTGTAGATGTTGGTGATGCAAATGCAAGATTTTGGACAAATTTAGCTAGATCACCAGGTGCAGATCAAGTTTTCGATATAGGACCATATGCACATAGTAATAATCATTGGTATGATTTTAGTATTGATTATAGTGCTACACATCAACACACGTTTACTACTGGTAGCCAATCTACGTCTGTTACGGGTTATGCTGGTATTAATACTCCGTCAATAGCATTAAATACAATAGAAAGAACTTTAATTACTTATGCAGGTTTTCAAATATGGATTAATGGAGTAAATAAAACTAGTGATTTTACAGAAATACCTAATCCAATAGTAGTAGGACAAATAGTTGGTGCAAGTGTTACGCCAGGAGTGGTTATAGCTGGGCAAGGACACGATATAGCATCATTATTAATATTGGGAGAAAATATAATAGAATTTCAACAAGTAGCAGCTGGAACGGGTGGACGTATAAGATATAATTTATATCTCGAATAGTAACCATCAATAAATTTTTACCAAGAAAGCTTATTAATATATTATGGAAATGTATCAAATAGTACCTTTATTTATATTCGTAGCAATAGGCGGTTTCTTTATTAGCGTAATTGCCTATGTAATTGTTAATGATTATTTTACTCGAAAAAAGGAGAAAAAGAATGAAGTGTAATCACAAATGGTTGTATCTTATTTTCGGAAACAGACTTTGCAAGCGCTGTCCTATGAGTTTAACATTATTCATGCCAGTACCGGATAAAGATGGAGTAAAGCAAGAAACAAAACCTGAAACAAAATGTATAGCACAATGGATGCCAATACTTCTTACAGAAACTACAGCAGCAATCAATTCACTTGTTAAAATCGCATTAGAAAAGAAATGAGGGGTTATTAATTATGAAGAAAACAATTCTTGTAGACCCGGGACACGGTCTATATTATAGTACTGCGAAAAAAGTATATGTTTTTCAACGACAAGAAATAAATGGTGTTATTGAAGATTTGCTTACAATTGAAACAGGAAGTGTTTTAATTCAAAAGCTATTATTAGCGGGATACAATGTTTTATGTACTCGCCATTATGCATTAAAAACAGTAATGAGCAAGGAAACAAAGAAACCTGAATATTTTGATGGAGCGTATCTTTTTCTTTCAGAAGATTTGCCAAAGAAAATACCTATTGATTTTAAATTAAATGATATGCATGATGATAATTATAAAAAGGATGTTAACTGTAGATTTATATATGCTAATAAAATTAATAAAACGAATCCTATTAGTTTACTTCTTTCGATTCATTATAACGCAGGTGATCCATCTACTAATGGAACAGAGGTGTGGTATCAGCACGGACATGAAAATAGAAAAAAGTTTGCAACATTACTTTCAAATATGACAGCTAGGGCATGTGGATTTAAAAATCGAGGAGCAAAAGGTGAAGATCTTGCATATGCTGCATTAAGAGTTCCCGATTGCTTATCGGTTATTTGGGAAATAGGATTTTTCACCTCTGTTTCAGATTCATTTAAGATGAAACAAAATGGATTTTATGAAAGGGTAGCGCAAGCTGCAGTTGATTCAATTATATTTGCAGATAAAAATGGATTATTATAAGGAGGAATAAATGCCACCACTTCAAAAAACTGTAAATTTGATTATGCCAAACATTGAATTAAAAAAGGGTATGATACCAATGTATAAATCGAATGAGCGAACTCCGTTCTATTATAGTATTGTTGGAAAATTAACTGCAAAACTTGATCCAAAAATTTGCGCAGATAATTTTACTGATCATAGAATTGGCTATGATCATTGTGGATTAATAGATAAAGAACCATTATATATGCTTCATGAGCATCCACCAAAAGCATCTAGAGACGAACTCAGTCAACTTTTTTGGCAACGAAATATGTTAAATCAGCACGATATCGAAATATGGGAATATAATGATGTTTTACCAGATTCAACAATAGATAAAATAATTGCAGAATTTTGGAATCTTGCAGAATTGCGTTGGGATGATAAGCAGAAAAAATTTGTAGGTTTAAAATATAACTGGCCTGCAATATTTTTATCACCATTTGCATTGATTGGACTTGGTGTAAAAACAAATGCAATGCATTGTGCAGAGTCTGTTTTTGAATCGTGGAAACATGAAGATATTATTCTTTCAAAACAAGGTCCAAAAGATTGTTTAGTATGTCCCAATGAAATCATAAATTGTGGTTTATTTAAAAGAGTTTACACAATTAAAATGATTAGCAAAACGAACAAAATAATTATTACATATGCATAACTTAGGGGTCAGTTTCTTATCTCAATGAAATGGGGTATTACGACATAAAGTATCGTAAAAAGAAACTGACCTCGCGTGTTCTTTAAATAGTCTATTAGTTATCATAATCTATAGTTTCAGGCTTCGTTCTGCTCATTTATAATGGTTCTGTAATAGATATTCATATCTGCCTTAAAAATGACACAAATAAGCTTATCTATATAATAAAGGAAAAGCATATGGACAACGGTGATGTTGTAGCAATTATAGCATTTATAATCATTGCAATTTTAGTAATGATTGAGGATAGTATTCGCAGTAATAAAAATGATAAATTATAAATTATTATGTTTACGTTTTCACCGAAATATAGTATAATATAACTAAGGAAACAGAACAAAGGAGAAAACGAAAAATGATAAATGAAATCTTCTTAGAAAAAGCAAGGAAGTTAATCACTGCAAAATTAACAGAAGCAACTAAGGAATTAGGATGCCTTCCTCCTGAAATAGGTACCATTCGTTATTCCGCAGATAAGTTCAGATTTAAAGTTGAAATCTTTGAAGGCCCATCAGCTCAAAATGATACTCATGGAGCAACAGTTACTGTAATTGACCATGACCAAAAATTCAGGCTTCCAAAAATTGGAATTTGTAGTTTGATAAAAATCAACAGAACAAAAGCAGTCATTCAATGTGATGCAACGAAGAAACGATATCTCCTTAGAATTAGCGCAATGGAAAAGTACGCTATAAAATAAAGGAAAAGGAGAACAAACATGAAAGTGGTGAACAAAACAAATCTCGACACAAACCGCCTCAGAAATCTTTTCACTGAAACAAAAGGTAATGTCAAATCTAGCGGATTATTGGTAATCGTTTATAACTGTAATCGATTAGCGCATGGTATGGCTTGGAATGTTAGGTCTTTCAGAATGAACCATAAGCAGAATTATATAAAATGTAATGATGCTATCGAACTATGGATTAATACTGCAAGACAATATCCTATAACGACCATTTTAAGATCAAGAGATGGTTATAAATCATTTATGTGTATTGATCCTTATAATTTGATTACTCTCATTTTTCTACATGAAATTGGGCACGTTAAGGATTATCAAAAAGGTAAATCATCAAAATATAGACAAACACATTGTGATGAATATGCTATAAAACAAGCAGAAAAATATGGGATAGCATGGGAAACAAGTAGATTAGTTCCTGTTATAATAAAGGAAAAGGAATAATATGAAACTTAAAGATTTGATTTGTATTGGAATAGCAGTTATTTTAGGACAGTGGTTAGTTCAATTAATTTTAAATAAAGGAGGAAACAATGGATTTAACACAATTAAAGAATTATGCAGAAACAACAAGGGATATACCAAAAGAAATAAATGCACAGCAGATGATGGCTGAACTTGCATCAGCAGTAAATATTCCTGAAAAGCATAGCAGGAAATATAGAATTGAACACGAGATAATAAAGCAAGGAACTCCTGTTACTCTTATTAGTATGCGTAATGCTATTTTGATGGGATATAAATCACTCAATATTATTTTTGATACTGATTTAAAAATTCATAAATTAAAATCAAAAGATGGTGGGCTTCTTATGAGTGACCATCCACAGGAAATATTCCTTGCCCATGAAGGATTAAAAGCTGCACATGGAGTAGTTCTCATGGGTGGTTTAGGATTAGGCTATGCAGCAACGAAGCTTGCACAAAGGAAAGATATTTCAAGGATATACGTAATTGAAATTGATAAAGAAATAATCAAGCTAATTAAACCACATTTGGGACCAAAGATAACAGTAATAAATGAAAGTATCTATACATTCTTACGATGCTATAATTACAAAGTTGATTATGTCTTTTTAGATACATGGTACCAGACTGGTGAAAGTACATATTGGGACACTGTATTTCCTTTAAGAATATTAGCAAGAAAAAGATTTGTTAAATCTGAAAAGGATATATTCTGCTGGGGAGAAGAAGAGATGTTAGGACAGGTAAAAACATCAATGTGTCATGTACTCAGCGGTGATTTGAAACCCTGGAATAAAGCATTGTATGCAGTTCATGTTGCAATCATACGTAAATTAACTAAATCAGATGGATTAAGAGACATACCAACTGTTGTTAATAAATTCTTCACAGATGTTGGTTCAAAGGAATGGGAGAAGGAATGGCATTTTTCTAAGTGTCTTAAAATTGCTGATAAAAACTATAAGGAGCAAAAATGAATTTAGTAACTCGTGTAGAAAGAAATGAAAACAATAAACCTTTATCTTGTGATGTAACTTATAATGGGGTTACTATTACTTTTGCTATAGTTAAGAATGGCGAGATAAGAGATATAGGCAGAAGTTGTAGCTCAAACATACTTTATGACTATGATCAATTCAGAGTATCAAAAATAGTTTATTATAAAATGTTGAAACAAGCAATGGGAATATTAAAAGGGAAGGTTAAGCATAATGAAACAACACAAACAATTACCAAATAATCCTTATCATATTACAGATAAGAAATCAAAGAAACATTATTGGATAAAAACTCATTGTAGTACTTGTGGTATTCATAAAGAATTAAATACTAGTTGGCAATTTGAAATATGTTATAGGTCTTGTATACAAAGGAATTATATACCTTAAGGAGGAAACAGTGAAAAAAATTCTAGATGCAACTTGGTTTACTGCTGGAAGCAATTGTATTGGTATTGTTATTATCCAAGACTTAATAACAAAAGAAAAGAAAGCATATATTGGATTAGGTAAAGGTCTTGACGAAGGCGAAGATGCAACTGAAATCACAAGTAAAGGTAATCAATTACCATTGGAAATATTACAAGAAATTTGTGCTAAATTAAAAGTATAATATATTTAGCCTGTGGGTTTTCAGAAGCTTAGTTCACCACTTTCCTTCTGATGAAAGTTTTCCAGCCCACAGGCTAACCTTAAAGGATAAGACAATGAATAATTTACCTGATGGATATGCAGAATTCATAGATAATGTAATGCAACATTTAATGGACCGTGATTATAAAATTGTAAAAGTTATTACAATACCAGTTTTTGGGCAAATAATGCAAGTCAATGTTTGCGAAGTAGTTGGTGGAAAAGATGATGGATTAATTTTCGGTAAAGCTCAGGGTACTAATATTGCAATATTATTGGATAAGAAAGAATATGAAAGATAACAGGTGTAAAATAAATGAATTATTATGTTTACGTTTTCACCGAAATATAGTATAATATAATTAAGGAAAAGGAAACAAGGATAAATCGAAACAAAGGAGGAAGGTATGGAAAACCCCAAAGTGGTGAAACTCCTAACATCAGATGAAGTTAGGAGCAGGTTAGTAAGTGATACAAAAGGAGAAGCAGTAGAAACAATTACAATGAAAGAGTTTGAATTTGTTGATGAAGCAAAGGATGACATAACAATTCTTTCATTAAGGAAAAAAAGATTTGAAGTTGAACCAGATGCACTCGAATCAATCTTCAGGCATGTTGGAGTACCTACCAATTTCTTTTTACGCTGCAGTAAATCAACGAAGCAGAGTATCTCAAAACAATTCCTTGAAACAAATCCAAAAGAAGTACAGGTGCTTTATGGAGAAAATAGGATTAAAAATATTTTCTCAACAAAAACACCTTATGTTCCTACACTTGAAGTATTTGATGCAGCCCAAAAATCTGTAGGGAAATCGATGATTGAAACTTACACGCAGAGTAAAGGTAAGTTCATAATCAACTGGATAACTGAATATGCATCACATCCAGTGAAAGCAGTAAATGACATTTCAAAAGCTGGCATTACAATTGAAATAGGAAAACCAAACGTACATTTCGATTTCGGGATTTGTGTAGGTGGTTTCATTTTCCGGCTGATATGTACTAATGGAATGATAACATCAAGGAACGAAATCACACAGGTCAAAGGTAGTTCAAAGGAAGAAATACTTACTAATATTAAAGGATTAGTAAGTGAGTCCTATGAAGCAGTTACAAAAAAAGAATTGCCAAGATTTGTTCATATGGCAACTGTACCAATCGACGATCCCGCTAATGCAGTTCACCAGCTGGCAAGGCAGAACCATATTCCAAGAGGTCATATAAAAACATTGCTTGACAGAGTACCATCACTCGGGCAGAAGCCCACAATGTATGGAGTTATAAATCTGATAACTTCATATGCAAAAGAAATTCCGGATTATTACCAGAGAAGGAAAGTTCAATCATTGGGCGGCGAAGTATTAAGAACTCAGCACAAATGCCCGACATGTCTCCATACTCTGGCATCATAATCCGAAACAGGGAGTTAATCACTCCCTGTCTACTGGGGATAATCTCCCAGTACTGATGAGGAAGATAAAATGAAAATAGATTACATCAAAAAAGAAAATAAAATTATAACTCAGATAGACATACTTCATAAAGGTATATTATACAGCTTTATGAATAATGAAGGCAGAGCTATTGAAATTAGTAGACGAACTAAAGGTAAATGTAAATCACCGAATTATGAACCTGGAATTGCTAAAGGATATTATGTTGATATAATAGAACTTGCTAATAAAGCTATTATGAAAAGTTTAAAGAAAAAGGCTTAATAATATATAAAGGTATAAAGCAATGAATAAGAAAGCATTACAAAATCAAAAACAAAAGCAAGAAATACTTGAAGAACTTGCTAAACACAATATCAATATATCTATTGGTGATACTATATTAACTAGTGATGGAGACCTTTATGTAATTGATAAAATAGATAAAGAAGGTATTCATTTAAAAAATCGTTTAGAAGATGACCCTGAACAAAGCCATTATGGAACTATAAATGTAAAGGATTTTATAAGCAGAGATTATATCAAGCTGGATAAACCTATAGAAGAGTTTGAAAAAGAACTAGCTAATAATTTTTTAAATCTAGATAAATATGAAGAAGACAAAACTGAAAGCACTTCAACTGAAATAGCTGTGAAAAGTTCAAAAGCTCAATTGGTTAATTTGAAAAATTCTTTGGAAGATAAAAAAAGAAACATAATGATTTTAGAAAGAATACTTTATGCTAAACGAAACTATATGCAAAGTATAGTTCATGATTTAGAAGAAAAAGTTGAAAAAATATATAAAGTCTTAGACATCATTGAATTGTATCTTGGCATTTATGAAACAATTATTCAAATACAAAAAGGACCTAAAGCAAAGGATAGTGACCCAATAACATTTCGCCAAGCAGTATTATTTATGGATGAAGAAGTTGGTGACCCAGAAGATCAAGGTTTAGATTTTAAAAAGATAGAACAGTTTGATGATTGGTTATTAAAAAATTATAAGAAAATACTTACAGAAGAAAAATGTGTTGTTGTTATGAAACCACGAAGACATGATAAAGATTATGGTGGAAATTGGTATGAAAATTTTATTATGAATAGAGAAAATCATAGAACATATTTTTTGATTAGGAATGGAATGAATTTTTATAGGATAGACTCTAATATTCATGTTGATAAGTTATTTTTTCCAGGCAAAGATGAAATGGAAGAAATATATAAAATAGCTAATGAAGATTTTGGCCATGACAAGGATGAAGCAGAAGATATAATATTAAGCTATAAACGTAATGCATTAATGATGCAAGGTTTAATTGATAGGACTGAAATATTTCACCCATTGCCTCATTACATTAATATATTCGATCAAAAGACTTATAAAAAAGCAATTCAATTTGTGAGAGATGGGGAAACATGTTTACCTGATGGACATAAATCATTTAAAGACTGGAAAGAAGCATTAAATTCAAAAATAAAAATAGGTTCAAGGATTGTATTTTCTGGTTTTGGACATGGTGAGTTTAGTACTTATGAAAGCAGTCATTATGCTAATCAAGCAAAATATTATCATAGGTTTCCTTGTGTACCAGAAAATATGCCAGAACGAGGAATTTATACAGTAGAATTATATTATACATCAAACAGCAGATATAGTGAAGGTAAAGAAATGTTGTTATGTAAATATGCCCAAGGTGGTGAAAGACGAATTGGTTGGGGTTATGAAGCAATTGAAAGAAAAAATAGGACATCATTTTATTTATATCGAAATGACTATTGCGTGTTTAACTATGATATGTTAGAATTAGATGATATCGAATTTTATATAAACAGCAGGATTGATAGGGAAAATTATCGTGAGAATATTCCTTTATTATGGGAAATTAAAAAACAACGGTTAAAAGAACTTGAATGGGAAAAAGGATTTGTAGAACATTTGAAATTGGAAATTGATTACGATAATAAAAAGGAATTAGAAAAAATAATATGGGACTGTATTACTTGGTGGAAAAATAAAGTTATTTGGAAACGTCCCATAATGAAAGATGATGCGAAAGCATTGAGAATGATTAAAGGAAGAATAAATAGAATTATAAGGGAGAAAAAATGAAAAGAATAGAAAAATTAATGCTGAAATATGGAACGGTATGTATACAAAATACTGGAACAAGAACAGAGATATATATCATGCTTGGTGATATGATTGAGTCTCCAGGTTGTAAATTAATTAGTACAGGTATAACATTGAAACATGCGTTAAAAAATATAGACAATAAAGATTTGAAAGCAATGAGGAGAAAAAATGATAAATGATAAAACAAAGCTTTTGAAATTCTGTGTAGCTGGATATCGTGGTAAAGTTGGTTCATACATACTTAATGGACTTATAAAATATCTACCAACTGCAGTGAATATTTATTGTTTTGATACTGGAGACACTGCAGAAGATATATATAAAAGGATAAAGGACTCTGATATTATTTTTAATTGTATATCATTTGAAGAAACATTAAATTTTTTAGAATTTCATAAAGAAGATTTAAAAAATAAAATAGTCATTGATCAATCATCTTGGAAAACAGATGTGTTCAATTGGAATATGAAAAATAAAGATATCCGCATTGAATACATGCATATATTGTTCGACCCATCAAGAACACCAAAAGAAGATAGGCACATACTTTTGTTTACATCTGTAGATTTAAAAATGAACAGATATTATGAAATAGATGGTTTTGATTTAAATGATTTTTGTAAAAAGGGATTAGAAAGTGATTATATGTTTTTCAATGAACCAACATTCAGAGCAAATAAAGAACAAAGGGAAACTGATCACCATTGTAATCCAAATATTTGTTTGCTTCGTAGAATAATAAAAGAACATGATGAAACAATAGCATATCAACAACCTATGTTATATGATGCACTTAATAAAGTTATAAAGGATTATGAAAAGAAATTTCATCGCGACCAGTATGATTATGAAACTAGAAATTTTAAAAAGCTAAGAGAACTTGTTGATAGGATAAATACAATGAGTCCCACACTGAAACAAGGATTATATAAAAATCCATTCTATAAAAAACTAAAGGAGACAAAATGAAAACACAAATTTTAGTAGGTAAAGCAGAAGTCAATGGCAGGTTTTATAAGGTTAAAGTAAAAAAGACTATTGACGAAGAGAAGTTTACATTACGTAAGATGAGTAAAGAAAGATTTGATAAGATAGTTGCTACATATGAAAAAGGACAAGCTGCAGCTGAGAAATATTTTGCAGAGCAAAGGGCTGCAATGGAATATAGGAAGCAAAAACCAGTGACACCAGCTGAGGTTATTAAAAGTGATGCTGTAGAAAAAATTGCAGAAATAAAAACACTGAAACTGAGTATTTGGGCTAGAATAATGCAGTTCATTAAAAAGCTATTGGGGAAGAAGTAATCTGAACAATTTGTTTCAAAGGGCTTAATAATTAAGATAGTATGGTATAACCTATACCTTTATGGTTATAATTGAGCCAGCGAAGCCCAGCTATCACAGATTTAGTCCAGGGAGGACAAATGGCAGACAAAAAGGGAATTCAAGGGGAATTAGCAGTACTTAGCGAAAGTGAATTTAGAGGTAACCAAAACTGTAAAGTAGTCGTTGTAAAGGAATATAAAGGTAAAGCATATTGTCATATCAGAAATTTTTATAAAAATTCTGATAAAGACGAATGGGGTTTTGGTAAAGGGATTTCTCTTGATGCATTTGAACTTAACTCATTGCTTCAAAGTAAAGCATTGGAAACTGCTTTGGAAAAATTAAATAAATTTGAGAGAACTTCTAAAAAAGGAAATACTAGTTTAGATTAAAAGGAGGAACAGATGAGAGTATGGATATTAATTGATGTTGATGACAATTCACCAGATTTTACTCCAGATGTAAAACGCAAAGGCAAGTTAACTATAATTGGGCATTTCCTGCATTCTTTCAAACCAGTAAAGATGGAACCAAAAAAAGCTGTCGTAATTAAAAAAGATAAATCAAGAGTTAAGTACAATTTCAATGAACATGCAGAAGCTGAATTCATTGAGAAAGTAGAAGCTAAAGAATAACATGTTTGATGATATTATAAAAACTTGTAAAGAAAAATCATGCAAAGATTGTGAATGGTGTGTTAATGACACTGAGAAAAAAGATAGATGGTGTTTTTGGAGACTTGTCCCATGCTGCTCACTTCCTCGCTATTGGACTGAAAAAGATACAAGGCAAGTAATGATAGTTCTTAAGTTTATGAAAGAAGAAAAAATAACAAATATTTTAAAGGAGGTAACATGAAAAAGGGATTAGTAATTACGCTGTTAGTTTTAATTAGTTTGGTTACAATTTTTTGCTGTACTTACATTTCTTACAGCAATAAAGAAATTCAGTTAAAGAATTTAGCAGCTGCACAAGAAGAATCGAACAAAGCAATCTTTGACAAAGTATGGAAAATCATTTGCCAAAAAACACAGATTGCAAACAAATACAAAGATGATTTTGTAGATGTTTATGAAAAAGTAATGTCTGGAAGGTATCAAGAAAAAAACAGTGTACTTTTCAGTTGGATCCAAGAACATAATCCGCAGTTAGATGCAAAGGTTTATGTTTCATTGATGGACACAATAGAAGGGCAGAGGGAAAGTTTTACACAAGTACAAGTGAAATTACGAGATATTAAAAGGGAACATGACAACATCAGGACATTATTTCCGGGTTCTTTCTTTGTAGGACGCAGACCAGAACTTAAAGTAACGATAGTAACATCAGACAAAACTGAAGACACATTCAAATCAGCAAAGGAAAATGACGTAAAGTTATAAGGAGAAATTATCATGTGGATATTTCTATTTTTATTAATTCCAATAATTACTGCTGCTTACTTACTTTATAAATATCCTAAGAATACAACATGGTGGGAAGCAGCTGTCACGGTAATTATACCAATGGTTGTTGTGATATTGATTAAGTTCTTATCACAACAGTCATTGATGTATTCTAACGAATACTGGAATTCATATGCTACTGAGGCAAGGTATTATGAAGACTGGAATGAAGAAGTAATAGAAATTCATTATACATATGATAGTGATGGAAATATTAGTGGTTCATATACAACTACCAGCATTGATTATCATCCACCATACTGGGAGCTGCATGGTAATTGCGGCGAAACAGCAAATATTCCTGAGTCAACATTTAATAACTTAAAAACTTTATGGAATAATAATGCTTTTGTAGAACTTCATAGAGGATTTTATGATAATGATGGAGATTTATATACAACGAAATGGGATAATATAATGTTGCATATAGAAACCATTACTACAATGCATAATTATAAAAACAAAGTTAAATCATCAAGCTCTGTCTTTGGTTATAAAAAGATTGATAAAAAAATAACACCAGTTATTGAGTATAATAAAATTAATAATTATAGTTGTGATTTCATTTATAATTATAAGAACATGGGAGATCAGGACTATCTTCGCAGATGGAATGCTTATTTAGGAGCGAAGAAAAAAGTTGTAATAATGATAATACCATATTATAAAGGAAAGCTTGAAGATGCATTCAATCAAGAAGCATATTGGACAGGTGGAAATAAAAACGAATTCATTGCATGCATTGGTATAAGTTCAAGCACTATTAATTGGGTTCATATAATTTCTTGGACACCTTTAACAGTATTGAAAGCGCAAATAGCAAGAGAAATTAAAGAAATGAAAACAGTTAACATGTTTAAGATAGTAGAATATTTAGGAAATACTATTGATAAGACTCCAGGTTTTGTTCGTAAAGATTTCGAAGAATTTAATTACATTAGTGTTCCTGTACCGCTTTGGGGTTATATTATAGCAGGACTTTTGTCAATCATAGTTTCTTTTGGTATGGCTATGTGGGTTATAGAGAATGAATTTAATACTGATGGGAGTTATTAATGAGAAGTTTAATTATCAGTGATTTACACATGGGAGATGGTACAGGTACAGATGATTTTATAGCACAGGATGATAAAGTATTAAATTTTATAGAAAATATTAATCCTGATATATTATATTTAAACGGTGATATTTTTGAATTATGGCAATGTAGTATGCGTAAGATAAGAAAGTTTCATTATACATTTACTAATTATGTTGAAGGCAAATATTACAAACCAGTGATTTTTCCTCAGATAGTTAAACTTAAAGGTAATCATGACTATTCATTACTGGGACAAATGAAAGCAGAAATAACTACAAGATCAGGAAAAAAAGTTCTTATTACTCATGGTTTTCAAAATGATCCTTTGATGACAAATCCTATTTCAAGATTTTTCACTTGGTGCTTAGGAAGAATAGAAAGACTTATTCCAAATATAGATAATGTTTTTAGTGCATCTAAAAGAATAAATAATAAAGCTAACGAATATGCGATGCAACAACTTAAAAAATATGATATAGTTATTTTAGGACATACTCATAAAATAGAATGTAAACAATATTTAGTATTAGGTCGATTTGTTACTTATGCAAACAGTGGCACTTGTACTAATGGAAAAATACAAGGTATTTTATTAGACACTGATACTGATGAAATTAAAATAGTATAGGAGGAACCATGCCAGATGTAACTATGTGCGAATTTAAAGATGAATGTAAAAATTTTCATAGTCAATGCTATGCCCAAAACACTATTAAAAATTGTAAGATAAGACAACAGAAATTAAAAGATCATATAAGAGTTGGCAAAGTTTTTAATAAAATGCATCATCATATTAAAAACCAAGAGGCTGACGAATGAAAATATATTACGCTCATAGCAAAGCAATTTATGGTACGCAAAGAGAAAAAGAAGAGTTATGTTTTTTAAAACTTGTATTTGATGTTGTTGACCCTAATAATGATATGGGTGAAAGAGGTAATATAAAATATTATCTTGAAGCTATAAATAAATGTGATTTAGTAATTTGTTCTGAATATCAAGACTTTATAGGTAAAGGTGTTTTTCAAGAAATAGATTGGGCTATAAAAAATAATAAACCAGTTCTATGTATGCGTCCACATGATAAAACATTTCTATTATCTTTAGTTAAAGATACGAAAATTCATGATGTTACAGACTGGCATGTTAAGTATGGAAAACTTACTGTTTATTAATAACAAAATGAAAATAAATAAATTATTTTGTTTACGCAATTATTCTAATATGGTATATTATTATTAAGGATAAAACGAATAAGAGAAGTAGATGCTGAGCAAAGGAAAACGGAATGAGTAAAGGAAAACGGAACATAATTCAAACCTATAAGTCAATCTTGCCAGTTCATAACTTTGCTGGTATTCCAACTGCCTATCCAATACAACTTATTATAAATATTTTTTCAACCTATGATGTTAACATCGTAGGTAATTCAAGGAGGAAAACGGAAAATGAAAAACGGAAAAGCTGTCGGCAGGTTATCGCTGAAATTGAAAAGAAGATTGACCAAAGAACTTATTTTAAAAGGAGTAAACAAAGAAGTAATTGAAACCGCAATTAAATCTGCAGAAATGGCAACAGAAAAAAAGTACCCAAAACTCACCCGTCAAAACATCAAACAAGCCAATCAATTGTTAGCTGAAGAAGGTACAGTAATTCTTAAACTCAGTGCAAAAGGTAAAATCTATTTTATCAACCATACAAGAGTAAAGGTTCATGATAAAAGAATAGATTATCTTCGCTCTGATGAAATGCGTAAAAACAAAGCAAATAAACACCAATGATTTTGGGAACTAAAGTGGTGAAGTACTGACGAGCACAAATTTAAGGAGGAAACAATTAATGCTTAAAAGTCTTTGGGACAGGGTTAGAAACAATGAGGCTACAGAAGAAGAACGAAATGCATTTGCTAGCGAAATTAAAATTATTGTTAAAGCGCGTAAATCAAAAATCAATAAAGAAGTCGCTAGAAGTACCATGAGAGAGTATGATGATTTATTAAATGAAGTTTGTAATCATACTTATATGTGCGTCATAAAGTACAAATATAACTCTAAGATTACAACAGTTGTTTATAAACTAGTAGACCAATACACTATTTATCTATACAGGAAAACAAGACGTAACAAAGTTATTCCTCCTGAGTTAATAGATACTTTTACATCATCTCAACGTCCTGAAAATTTACGATATTTTAGAAACGATCCCAATAATGAAAATTTAAGCTTTGATGAAGTATTAGCAAATAAAAAAGATTGTGTTGAAAATGATTTAATATACGATAATTACATAGAAAAAATAAAAGGGGTTTTAATAAAAAATCATGACACTGTTTCATTAAAAATACTTGAAGGAAAATTAAAAGGATATACTGATGCAAAGATAGCTAAGACATTAGGAGTAAGTACACCCAAAGTAAATTGTATTAAACGGGAAAATCTTATGGAGGCTGTTTCACAAGTATTATGCTAAACCTTTATATTAATAATCTGATAAGATTTGATAGTACATCTATTTCATCGCAACTATATGAAATATTGAAGCAGAGGTTTACCTATTCAAATCCAGAATATTATAAACAAAAAGCAATGGGATTTTATGTGGGACATACTCCACAAAAATTATATACACATTTCATTGACCGTAATATCATTGCTTTTTCTAGAGGTACTATTAGTGAATTACGAAAAATACTTGATGGGAATGGCGTTCAATGTAAAATATATGATGAACGAAAAGAAGGACATAAAATATCATATAGGTTTGAACGTAACATAAACCTTTATCCTTTTCAAACACAAGCAATAAATGATTTATCAGCTAAAACACAAGGTATATTAATAGCACCTCCAGGAGCTGGTAAAACAATAATGGCTATGGGTGTAATTAATAAACTTAAAAAATCTACTTTAATCATTGTTCATACTTCAGAATTGTTAAGACAATGGAAAGAGCAGATACAAGAAAAAACAAATCAAAAGACAATAGGACAAATCGGTGCTGGTAAATATCAATTGGAAAATATAACTATAGGAATGTTACAAACATTGACTAAAGTTAATAAAACAAAAATGAAAGAAATAAATAACTTTTTTGGTATAGTTATAACAGATGAATGCCATCATACTCCGGCAAATACACTGTTCTATTTTTTAAATTCTTCTGAAGCTAAATATCGTTATGGTTTAACAGCAACACCAAAAAGAAAAGATGGTAAAGAATTTTTGTTGAAAGATACAATAAGCCATCATAGCATTGAAATTACTAATAGTGACTTAGAGCAGCATGATCAGTATGTTGCTGGAGATGCAGAATTTATTTTTGATAGTAATTTTATGTATGATATTGCAATGGATGATGAAGTTAAAGCAGACTGGAATATGGTCATTGATGCAATGATAAGTAATGAAGGCAGAAATCTTACAATTGTTAATGAAATAATAAAGGATATAGATGCTGGCAGATTAATTTTAGTTCTAACTACACGTGTAGAACATTGTCAAAATCTGCAAGCAATGTTAGAGGAACGGGGATATAAATGTGAAGCAGTTTATGGTGACCCAGAAAAGCATCATAGAGAAGCTGCTCTACGAAGAATAAAAGAAGGTCAAAGCAGAGTAATGGTAGCTACAGAAAATTTAGCAGCAGAAGGACTTGATATTCCAGAATTAGATACATTACATCTTGTTATACCAACTACTAATAAATATAAATTAAAACAAATGACTGGTAGGATTAGACGTAAGTACGATAAGAAACAATTACCTTTAGTTAAGGATTATGCTGATATAAAAATAGGTGAATTAAAAGGTGCAGCTAAGAAGCGATTAAAGATATATAAGGATTTAGGATTACACATACGAAATATTTTCTTATAAAAGGCTTATAAATATAATACAGATAAAAAACAAAAGGAGGCGTAGATGAAAACAATCCGTAAAGCAATTGAAAACAAGTGGACAACAATCACACTTGAAAAAGAAGAGGAACAGAAATTAATTGCAAGAACGATAAAGAAAAATGCTAATCGTCTTGCAAAGGTTACAAGCTTTGTTAATGAAAAAGACAAAGACATTAAAGAAGTAATTGATGGTATCGAACTTGACAAGGCAAAAGTAATTGAGCTAATCTTCTTACAAATAGCTGAACCGTTAGAAGATGTTGTCAGCGATTATGTTGAGGAACAAATTGAAAATGGAAAAATCAAACCCAGTAAAAAAGACATTGAATGAAGCTGAAGCAGATTTAGCTAAAGACTTAGCCAGACGATTAATCCGAAAAAAGAAGTTAACAAAAATAATAACAAAATTGGATAATCGTTATCGTGGCAAAAGTAAACCTGCTGATGTTTTGGAATACTACAAAACAATTCAGAATAACAAACGTATCAATAATGCATTGATAGTTGAAAGAAGGGAGCAGTTAAATATGAAACAATCAGTTAAAGAAGAGACAAAAGTTAAAACTGCCCCTGATGAACAGCAGCCTATAAAACCAAATGGTTCTGAAGCAAAAGAATTATTAAGTTATGCATTGAAATCATTCAAAAAGAAATTTGGTGCAAATGCAATGTATACTAATAATGAATTTGCAATATCAATGAGTACTTTAAAAAACATGTTGAAACTATACGATGCAAACCAGATTAAAGAATTCATTGAAGAATATTATAATTTAGATGATGCATTTTTACAAAGTGCTGGTTATAAGTTAAGATTTCTGCCATCTAAAATAAATACTATCATTGCAACACGAAGTAAATTTAAAACTAAACATCAAGACTTTACAAAAAAAGATTATGGAAAAAGTTTATCTAATAGCCAGCTTCATGAATATATAGCAATGAAAAAGAGCGGTGAATGTACAGGTAAAGAACCCTGGGCTAAAGAATATGAAAAAGAAATACATGATAGGGAATTAGATGGATAATCTACAAGAAAAACGATTAGGTAAAATAAAATTTAATCTTTTAAAGAACTGTACCATTTGTAAAGGTACTGGTATTACAAAAGATGAACATACATGTATATGTTTACTTAACTATGAAAAATATGTGCATTATGATTTTGCTGGTATTGAAAAAGAATACTGGGAATTAACATTGGAAAAAGATTGGATAGGAGATAAGGTAGCAAAAAAATATACACAACTTTATATAAAGCATTTGGTTAAAGCTTATGAGAATGGTTTAGGTATTATTTATCTTGGTAAAAATGGTGTTGGTAAAACAATGTTATCTAATGTTGTATTGAAAGAAGCATCAGACAAAAATTATAGTGTTAGAAATATTACTTTGGAAGAGTTATTAAAATTAATCAAAACTTCATTTGAGTCTTCAGATGCAAAAGATGAATATGAAAAAATAAAACAAATGGATTTTATTTGCCTTGACAATGTAGGGTTAGAATATAAACCAAAAGACTTTGGAGTTTTTACTGTAGCTGAGATGGACGTATTAATAAGGTATAGACGACGTAATCTTTTACCAATTATTATAACTTCAAATTTAACAAGTAAAGAAGAATTCATGGAAAATTATGGTTCATCTATTTTAAGTCTATTAATTTCTGCTTCAAAATTTATTATTGTTCAAGGCGAAGATTACAGATTAAAACAAGGTGAAGACTGGGAAAATAAATTAAAAGGAATAAGCGGTGAATGAAATAACTATCCAACGAAAATTACTTAAATTAATGCTTCTTAGTAAAGAAGTTACTTCAGAAGCAAGTAAACGTTTAGCTTCAAAAATGTTTACATCAGAATATGCTAAATGGTTTTATGAAAAGACAACAGAATATTTTATTAGATTTGGATCATTGCCTACACTTAAAATTTTAATGGATATTTTAAAGAGGCATACTAACAATGAAAAAATAGTTGAAGAACATAGATTATTTTTAAAACAAATTAAAGTTGAAGAAGTAAAAGCAAAAGAAGCAAATTATTATATTGAAACTATTAATGAGACATATACTAAGTTAGAAGCTTATAATATTCTACAAAGTGCTGTAGTTGATATGGAAAAACCTGGTTCTAATATATTTACTGGAATTGAAAACTTACAATTGAAGTTAGGACAGTTAAGTTATGCTACATCACCAACACCAGTTCAAAGAATAGAAGTAGTTAGTGGATTATTGGAAAGACTTAAACTATATGAGGATTTTAGGTATGATGCAGAAGGAGTAACAACGGGTTTAACAGAGCTTGATAATCATATAGGTGGATTTCATAAGGGAGAGCTTGTAATCATCATTGGGGGGACGGGTGAAGGTAAATCCATAATCCTATTGAATTGTGCGACTGCTGCGTATCTAGACGCACACAGTGTTATCTATATAACAATGGAAATGAGTGAAAATGATGTACTTATACGATATCATTCAAGAATATCAGGTTTGAACCATAATAAAATAAGGAAACATAAACTTGACCCATTTGAAGAACGGGAACTTTATTCTAAAATTATTACTAATACTTTAAAAAAACCAGACAGAGAAAAATTTAAAAAATGGTTTGCTAGTCAATCATTGAAAAAAATAACTGTAGATGAACTATATGCAGCAGTAGCCAAAAATTTTAAATTTAAAGACAGTAGGCTTTATTTCTTAGATTTAATGAAAGATTGCACTATTGAAAAAATAGAAATTGAAATTAAACAACTTATGAGAGGTCATACTTATGATGCAATTTATTTAGACCATCTTAACACAATAGAAACATCACATAAATCAAATAATTGGGTTAGGGATATAGGTATCATAGCACGTAGATTAAAGAACCTTGCTAAAGAACTTAATGTACCTATAATAATTCCTTGTCAAATGGTTTCAAAAAAAGAAGGTGAAGAAATAACAGCTGAAGATACAAAGTATGCAAAAGCTGTTGCAGAAAATGCTGATTGGGTTATAGGATTTAAACAATCTGAAGAAGATAAGATGACAGGTATAATTAAACTTGAATTAGCAAAGCATAGACATGCAGAAAAGATTATAATAAAAGCTAGAGAGAATTTTAATAAGATGCGAATCAGTGATTTTGAGGATAAAAATGGCATCACTATTAAAAAAGACAACATGTGATATTGGCGAAGAAGATGAAGAAGTTTGTTTAGAACATAAAACTTCTAATCTAAGCGGATCAAAAATGCCTTGGCACAGAGATGGAAAATTATTTTGTGAAGGTTGTGGAAAAGGAGTTAGTTCAGTTTCAGTAGTTATTGAGGGGGCATTTTGCGATACTTGTATTATAGGTGTAATGAATAAAAGGATTATAAAGAATAAAAAATGAAAATACGACATTTACTTTTAGATTTTGAAGGAATACAAAAAAATCTTAAATTACTTGATGACCCTAATAAGCTTGCTATAGTAATGATAAGAGCAGCTGAAGTGGCTTCAATGACAGCATTAAGCTGGAGCTTTCAAAAATATTTACCACAAGGTTTAACTGTTACTGTGTATTTAGCTGAAAGCCATTTATTAATATCAACAACACCAGAAAATAAAGAATGTAATATTGATGTAAGCGTTTGCAAAGAATCAAGTGATTTAGAAGCAGTAGAACAATATTTCAAAAAATTATTTAAACCAAAAAATATTATTAAGAATTGTATTGAACGTGGTTCTAAAAATATAGAAATAAAAGGATGATATGGGACTGGCTTTGGTTGGGCTATTTAATTCCGTTTTCCTAGTTTAGCCGAGCCAGTCTCTCCTTTTGGAGATGATATGAAAACAAAGAAAAAATTTATCAGACGTTTTTTAAGAAAAAATTCATTAGTTATAACTGCATTATTAATTATTTTATTAGTGGTAGTTGCAGCGTATGATGTTAGACAATATTTAATAACAAGTTATAATCAACGGTATTTTAGTAATAAACCATTGGAAGTTGTGATACCATTGAAATTTCGTTTTGATATGGCTAATGGTCTTACTACTACATTAATTCCTAGTTGCACAATTTATTCTTATAATAATGAACCATGCCAAACTGATGATACTCCAAACTGGACAGGTAGTCGTAGAATGGTTTGCGAAGGCATGGCTGCTGTTTCACAAGATCTATTTAATAAAGATGTTTATTATGGCGATATAATTTATATTACAAAAATTAGAAAATATTTCATAGTTGAAGATACAATGAATGCTAGACATAAAAAATCATTTGATGTATTTCTATTTGATAAGACTATTTCACTTAAATTCTTTTCAAGAAGTGATGTAGTAGTATTGAGGATAAAAAGATAAATAATGCAAATTGATGTTAAAGAAATTTTAGATAAGTATAGTATTGAAATAACAGGTGAAACGCGAGATGAATATATTTGTGGATGCCCATTTCATGAAGATAAAACACCTTCATTTTCAATAAATAAAGAAACAGGTTTATGGATATGTTTTACATGTAATTCTTTAGGCTTAGAAGAAGGTAGTGGTAACTTTGTTAAATTAGTAATGTTATTAGAAAGTTGTTCATATGAAAGTGCAAAGAAAATAATATATAAGAATGAAGATGCAGAAACAGTAGTAGAACGATTAACAAAGAAAATAAATAATGTTATTAACAAGGAGCATGAAGTAATAATAAAGAATTTAGATATAAAGATTGAATTACCACAAGAGTTTGAACTTTTTACTGATATAAAACAATGTCCCAAATATTTATTAAATAGATTACATTGGAAAACGATAACACATTTTAAATTAGGTATTTGCAGAGAAGGATATTATAAGAACAGAATTATTATTCCAATATATCATAATGAAGAAATTGTTGGTTTCCAAGCAAGATGGATAGGTAATGCTGATGAAGCTGAAGTAAAAAGATATTTATTTGCTTCAGGGTTTGTAACAAATAATTACTTATTTAATTATGATGGGGTTAAAGATTGTAAAGCACTTATACTTGTTGAAGGTTCTATAAACGTTATGAGTATGCGGGAAAAGAATTTTAGTGCTGTTGCAGCATTCAGTGCTAAAGACTTAAGTATAAGACAATTAAAATTATTAGTTGATCTCGGTTTAGATGAATTAATAATCTGTTTTGATAATGATAGAAATAATGTTGGTCAAACTTCTGCTAAAAGGAATATGAAAAAATTAAGAAATTATTTCGATGTTTCAATAATGTCATTACCATTAGAAAAAGATCCAAATGATTTAGATGAACAGCAATTGAAAGCAATTTATAATTCAAGATATTATGAAAAGAGAACTTTATGGCTAAAATCGTTGATTATGGCAAACTCTTCAGAAGAGTAAGACCTTCTGTTAGTACTTCATCTTTAGGTAGATACTTTGCTTGTCCAGCATCATATTACAAACAATATGTACTTCGAGAAGAATTTGCAGAAGAGAAAGGAATACCAGCTATCAGAGGCATTGCTATACATAAATGTCTTGAAGATTTTTATAATTCAGGAAACTTCGATAGACAAAAGCTTATATCTAGTTGGAAAGAAACATTTGAATATGTGATGAAAAAGGAAAAAGTAGTTATTCCTGAAAATGAACAGAAGAAAATATTAACTGAAGGTTATCAAATGTTAAATTCATTTTATAATGAACAGGAAAGAGATGGATTACTTAAAAAGCCTTTATTCAATGAAAAATATTTAAAGACTGTTTATAGGGGTGTAGTTATCAAGGCTAAAGTTGATATGATTATCAACTGGAAAGATGAAATGTATATCTATGATTTTAAAACAAACTGGCATAAGTTTGGTAATAAAGAGCTTAATGAAAACCTCCAAGCTCATTTAAATTTATGGTTGTATAAAGCTACATATGGAAAAGAAGCTAAATTTTGTTTTCATTTTATTAGATTAAAACAAAGACAATTTATAGAAAAATTAAATGAAAAATTATTATTAGATGTAATTGATAAGTTATTAAATGCTCATATAGATAACAATTTTCCAATTGAACCAACAGACTGTAAATACTGTATGTATCAAAGCAGATGCGAACGTTTTACTAAACAAAAAACTATTAAAATCTGCTGAAATTCTGCTGAAATAAAGCTTAATAATTAATTGAAAGGAAATAATAAAGGAGGTGAAAAAGATGGCAAGGGTAAGCGGAGCAGGCAAGGGAAACAAACCAGAAAAGGTTGAGATGGTCCTTATGAAATCAAAAGTTTACAGGCTAGTTAAAGGTGAGCTTAAGATGAGGATATCTGCTGCATGTTTTGAAATAATCTCAGCAAGAGTTATAACAATGATAAAACAAGCTGCTGAGCAAACAAAGGTAGATAAAAGGGAAACTATCAAACCAAGGGATTTTGATGCAGCTGCAAGGGCTGCAGTAGCAGGAGAAAGTAAAGAGTAAATAGAGGAACAACGAAAAGGAGGAAAGTAAGTATGAGTATTCAGGCTGATTTAAAGAAGTTAAGGGAAAAGAAGAAAGAGATTGCGGCAAAAATTACAAAGTTATTTGAAGAAAGAGGAGCAAATAACAAAAAGATTGCCGAACTCAAAGCAGAAGCATCAAAGGAAAAGAAAGCAGCAGCAAAGGAAGCAAAGGAAACAAAAGCAGAAAAGAAAGAAAAGAAAGTTGAAAAGAAAGAAGCAAAGAAAGAGACAAAGAAAGAGGCAAAGAAAGAGGCAAAGAAAGAAGAAAAGAAAGAAGAAAAGAAAGAAACAAAGAAAGAGGCAAAGAAAGAAGTTAAGCCAGAAAAAACAAAAGAGAAAACAAAGCCAGTAGACCCAGATGATGAAGATGACAAAAAAGCACCAGCGGAAAAAGAAGAAAAGAAAGACGAAAAAAAGAAAACTGCTGATGAAGGCGATGACGAATAAACTTTAAATTATCCGGGTAATTTAAATGGGGTGGAGTAGCTTAAACCCTACTCCACCCATTTTTTCAAAGGAAAACTAACATGAAAGATAACAGACAAAACGTTCACGAATTCTATATTGGTTTAGCAAAACAAATAGCTTCAAGGGGAACATGCTTACGCAGGCAGATAGGAGCTGTTTTAATTAAAGATGGTATTATATTAGCAACAGGATATAATGGACCGCCATCAGGGTTAGCACACTGCGATAAATGTTTTCGCATAACTAATAATATCCAAAGCTCAACACGTTTAGAATTTTGTAGAGCAGTACATGCTGAAGAAAATGTATTAATTCAATGTGCTATAAAGCAGACAAATCCCACTGGTGGAATTTTATATTGCACACATTCTCCTTGTGTTACTTGTGCAAAAAGTATTATTCAAGCTAAAATCAGTGCTATTATATATGATGAAATTTATCCAGATGAATTGACTCAGCAAATGATAGGAGAGTCTTCTGTATTATTTTATCAAGTTAAAACTCCTAACTTAGATACTTTATTAAAACTTAAAGGACAAACATTAATATGATAATCATTGTTGAAGGAATAGATGGTACTGGCAAAACTTATTTTTGTAAATATATAGCAAAAAAATATGGCTTTAAATATATTCATGCACCAAAACCAAAGAAACCTTTCGATGAATTTGCTAAAACAGTTACTGCTAAGTACAAAAAATTAATCAAAGATAATTTAAAAAAATATGTTATTTTTGATAGATCATTTTATAGTGAATATGCTTATAATTATAATAGGACACATAAATACATAGAGCAATTTGAAAAATTATTAAATGTTAATTACACTGTTATATTATTTACTCTATCTCATTTAGGTATCAGGCGAACATTTAATAAATATATTGCTAATCATCAAGCTTTTGATAATCAAAATAAGTTTGCAAGAAAAGTAGCAGTACAACAGCGATATATTTATATTTTGGGAAAATCAAGACTTGCAAGTAAATACATAATAAATATTCCAGACACGCTTGATAAACTTGGTACAGGATATAAAAAAGCACAGAATACAGCTTTAAGAATTATTGAGCATATAATATGAAATTAGATAATTACTACAGTGAAATAACCAGAGTACGAGAAAAGATGTCACCTATCTCTATTTGCATTTATCCTACAAACCGATGTTCATGTAAATGTATAATGTGCGATGTACATAAAATACAAGACAAAGCAGACTTACCTTTTGATAAATTATTAGATGTAATTATTATGGCGCATCTAATGAAAGTAGAAAGCATCGTTTTCATTGGTGGTGGCGAACCAACACTTTACGATCATCTTCCACATATAATAGAACATATAAATGAATTTACACAGATGTCAATGGGAATTCTTACAAATGGTAATACAAATTTTAATTTTGGTTGTGCTGCAAAAAACTATCGTATGAAATTTATAAGATTTTCAATAGATGCAGTTAGTAAAGAACTTTATAAAAAAATACGAGGAGCAGTACTTGATAAGGTACTTAATAATTTCAGTACTGTTTTAAATGTTGCTCCAGAAAAAACTAGAATAAATGCTTTGATTATGGATGAGAATATATTTGATGTAAAGAACTTAATTGATTTTGCAGCAGATAATCATACAACTATTAATTTTACATTAGCAGTGAATTGTAATAGTTTTAAGAATAAAATAAAAATCAATGAACTTACAAGGTTACAATATTATAAAAGTTCTTGCCATAATTTAAACATACTATTTGAGAAGCATGAATTAATAAATAAACACGAATGTGTATTACCTTTAATATACGCTGTAATTGATGCAAAGGGAGATGTGTTTCCTTGTACAATAGCAGCTCAAAGTTTGGGTATTAATATTGATAATAGAGATGTTATATTAGGTAATATATGTCAAGATACATTTAGTAGTATCTGGCTTCGTTCTGGGACACGAAGACTGAACATGTCTAGTAATCCTGATAAATTCAATATTTGTCGCTGGTGTAACAGGGGTGGTATATCTGCATGTAAACTAAATATGCAGTATAGAAATGAATATGAAACATTGAAAAGTCTTCACAAGGCAACATTCTTATGAAACAACAAATGATAGAAAACGAAAGATTAAAAACAGTTAGAAATCAACTACAAAGTTGCAAGCAATGTGAACTTTCAAAGCTTGAAATAAATAAACAAGATGAGGATTATCCAGACAGAGGTAAAGTCTTTTCAACGGGTTATTCTGATGCAAAAATAATGTTTATAGGAGAAAGTCCATTTTTTAAAAGAGTAGTGGGAAATGATGGAATAATACGACCATTTAATTTTGGTAATGAATATGAAGATAATGTTGGGTCTGGTAAAATACTTTTTAATATTTTATGGAAACTCAATGTAAAACGAGAAGACATTTACATTACAAATTTAATCAAGTGTTCTTACAATGAAAAGTTACGAAAAAATATTCAAAAATATTTTGCTGAATGTTTCTTCTTAACAAAGCTTGAAATAGCTTTAGTAAAACCAAAAATAATCTTTTTATTGGGAAATGAAGTACATCAATTTTTTGAAACACATAAGCTGATGTCAATCATTCCTGAACAAATAATAGCAATATCACATCCTGCATTTATTTATAGAAGTCCCGGCTTTAAAACTAAATATGAAGGTATTATAAAGCATCATTTAACAGAGGCGGGTTTGATATGATTAAAGTATTATATGCACCATTTTATTCTATGAGAAGTTATAAAACAACTATGTGGTTACTTCAAAGAGATGGACATGCAACAAGATGCAGAAACATAGTTCATCTTTTATGTCAAAAATATAATGATGTAAATTTTGATATTATTATTCCGACTAATAATGATATTGATAATAGCTTCGAAAAATTCTTTGGGAAATTTGATACTTCAGAATATGTTGATCGTGTTAGATTACTTGTAAATCCTTTTTATGCGCATAACACTGTAAGTGAACGAATGAATTTTCCATATAAATTTTTTAAAGAAGTATTAGCTAATAGCAATTATGATGTAGTAATTTATGAAAACATTGAAAATGCAAGATATATGAAAAATTTAATGTTACCTCATGCAAGACTAATTTCTTCAATAACTCATTCACCAGCAACAGAAGACACAATTTTTTTAAAGCATAACAATTTTTTACTTCGGATCATTGATGGTCTATATGCATCTGATGCAGTGTTTTATAATACATCATATATTTTTAATAATATGGATTGTATACTATCAAAACATTTTCCTAATGATATTGCTATATTAATGGATAAATTAAAGGCATCATATGCTTATACTAGTTCATATGAAATGGGATCAATTGATGATGTAGCAGCTGCAAAAGAAAAAGGTTCTGTTTTATTCATGAGTAGATTTTCAGATGCAGACAGAACTAAAGTAAATGATTTTATAAATCTCGTTAAAGATTATAAATCTGATAAGTATCGTTTTTATATAACAAACCCTTCTGAAGCAATACTGAATATGGATATGCAAAATTTATTAGACAGAGATAAATTAACTTTACTTCCACAACATAATAGAAGAGATTGGAAAGACATACTTCGACGAATGGAAATGGTAGTAATTTTATATGATGTTGAAAAATGTTATAGTACAGGATATTTTGAAGCAGCATTAAATAAATGCAAAATCATAACACAATCACATAAAAGTTGGATGTATAAATTAAATGAACATATTTATCCTTTATCTGATGACATAGAGCAAGCATTAGATAGTGCATCAACATGTCCACCAGGTAAAAACTATTTAGGATGTAAAGTAAGTTCTAATGATTTCACTGTAGAACATAGCTTAAATAAACTTGCATCAATAATTTTATGTAAATAAGGCTTAATAATTAAACTACTCATAGAGGTGGAGCAATTGGTTAGCTCAATTTATCCAGCGCAGGTAAATTATATAGGTTCGAGTCCTATCCTTTATGGTGGGCAAATGGCGCAGTGGCTTTGTACGCAGAAGTTGAATCACTCAAATTAGAGTAACAGCTTCAGTATGAATTTATGCTAGTTCACTTTCATACTTCGGGGGTTCAAATCCCTCTTTGCCCATTTTATAAAATTTAGTGGAGGAGAATACAATGATAAAATTGATGGTAGGAAACAACTGGGATTTAAATTTGTTAGACAATCTTGCTGAGCTTAATGATAAATATCAAGCAGAAAATATTCAAATCGTTGAAGTGTATGGTTCAGTAATAGATAATCCAATAGGAACAGCTAGACCAACTTTTAGATTACAAGATAAATCACGTAAAGAAGTAGAAGAATTTACTAAAGTTGCTAATGCATGTTATATTGAATTGAATTATACTTTAAATATTCCATGCTTCGGAAATCTTGATGATTTATATATTAAGTACAATTCAATTTCTAGCTTTTTAAAATGGTTAGAAAACATTGGAATAAAAAGAGTAACAGTAACACATCCATTATTAATGGATATAATAACTAAAGAAACAAAACTTGAAATTGAGCTATCAACAATTTTTCATATTACTTCAGTTCGGCAACTTGCTTTATTAATGAAACAATATCGTATTAGAAAAGTTTGTATGAATTTAATGAAGAATAGGGATTTTGATTTCTTATCAGCATTCCAATTTAAAGATGTAGATATTGAATTAATGGTAAATGAAATGTGTAATTATGAATGTGTATACCGTGCATCATGTTATAATTTACATGCTCATACAGTAAGAAGTAATAGAGATAGGTTCAGTGATTATCCAATGGGATATTGTACAGGTTTAAGAGATGGGGATTTAGTTGAATGGTTAAAGGCAAGATTTATACTACCACAATGGTTGGAATATTATTCTGCAAATTTTAATATTAACCATTTTAAAGTTACTGGCAGAACAGGTACAACAAAATATATTACATGGGTTGCAGAACAGTACATGAAAAAACAATACGATGATAATTTAATTGCTCTATGGTTTCAATTAGAAAACATAGGTCAAGCAGAGAATAAACATATTGTTGCAAAAAATCAAATCCCAGCAGGTGAAATTAAATTAGATTTCCTTGAACATTTCAAACATGCAAAATGTGATATTGAATGCAACAATACATGTGCTTTCTGTAGTATATACTTGCAAAAGATACAGGAAAATAATGGCAAATAAACAGCAACCGTTCGTTCATCTTCATACACATTCCACATATTCTACGCAGGACGCTATTGGGTATCCTTCTGAAATTTTAAAACATGCAGAAGATATAGGGTTTAGGTCTATAGCAATAACAGACCACGGTAATATGAATATGGTTGCTAATCTTTATTTGGCTTCTAAAGATTTAAAGATCAAACCAATTTATGGTTGTGAATTTTATATGGTACCAAACTTAGAAAAATGGAAAGCTAGAAAACTAGAAATTGAAGAACAAGTAAAGTTAATGAAAAAAAATTCTGAGGAAAAAGTAACACGTAAAGATTTCAAAGAGCTTCAAAGCGAATTACGTAAACGATTTCATATTATACTACTTGCAAAAAATATGGAAGGAATTAAAAATTTATATGAATTATGTTATCAATCAAATTTTGGTGATAACTTTTATTATAGACCACGAATCGATGTAAACTTAATAGAAAAACATTATAAAGGATTAATATGTACATCAACATGTTTAGCAGGTTATCTTAACAACCGTTTAGAAAAAGTTAAAGTGCTTGAAAGATTTAAAGACATGTTTGGTGAAGATTTATATTTTGAAATAATGATGAATGAAATGCCAGAACAAAAAGTATTAGACACTGAAATACTTGAAGCATCAGACAGCCATGAAATACCTATAATTTATACGGGTGATGTCCATTATATATTAAAGGAAGATGCGATAGCTAGAGACGCCTTGCGTATGTTAAGATTGAAACAAGTAGTGTCTTCTAAGCAGAAAGATGATAGTGTAAATTGTGAGCAGATGTATTTACGAACTTATGATGAAGTAATGGAAGCATACAGTGATTTTAAATATAATAAAATATTCAGCAAAGATATGCTTAAATTATTTATGAAGAACACATTAGAAATCGATGAAAAAATAGAACGACTAGATTTTTCATATAAAACAGAACATACTATCAGATGGAAAAATGATTATGATAGATTAAAGGAATTATGTTATAATGCTTTAGACAAACGTATACCAAAAGATAAACAGAAAGAATATGGAGCACAACTTAAAAAAGAGCTTGAAGTAATTCATGAAAAAAATATCAGCAGTTATTTTCTATTAATGAAAGTAATTGTTAATTATGCCAAGGAAGAAATGATAGTTGGTTGTGGCAGAGGTTCAGCAGCAGGTTGTTTAGTAAGTTATCTTTTAAATATCACTGAGATTGACCCATTAAAATTTGGATTATATTTTGAACGATTTATAAACATTGAAAGAAAAGAACTTCCAGATATCGATTTGGATTTTCAATATCCAGAAAAAGTAAAAAGTTATTTAAGCAACAGATTTGGTTATGACAATGTTGCAAGCATTGCTTCATATGGAACATTTCAAATTAAAGGATTATTAAAAGATCTCATAAGGGTTTATGAAGTACCAATGGATATGATGCAGGTGAATAGACTCACAAAGGATATTGATAAAGAATTATCAGTACTGCTTCAAGACACAGAACAAAAAGGTATTGTAGTAACAACATATGATGTAGCTTATAAAACTTCTAAATCACTTAAAGAATTTTTAGATAAGCATGAGAAAATAGCAAAAGTGATGCAGATATTACATGGACAAATAAGACATATCACAAGGCATGCTGCTGGTGTAATAGTTTGTAAGGGTTTAAAATCAAAACTTCCATTACAACGAATTAAAGATATTTTATGTACTTCATTTATGGAAGGCGGATCAAAGCACGAACTTTCTAAAATGGGATTTGTTAAACTAGATATTTTAGGATTGAATGCATTATCAATAGCAGACGACACATTAAAGTTAATAGGTAAAACATATGAATACGTACATCCTGATCATTTAAATATTGAAGATAAGAAAGTATATAATGATGTATACAACAAAAAAAATTATATAGGTATATTTCAGTTTGATGCAAAGAGCATGAGAGACGTTGCTAGCAGCGGTAAAATAACAACGTTTGAAGATTTAATAGCTCTGAATGCATTGGATAGACCTGGACCAATCAGAAGTGGAATGCATTTAGATTTCTTTAAAAATAAACAAGACTCTTCAAAGATAGAATATTTGCATGAAAGATTACGACCAATACTTGAAGGAACATACGGTATTTTATGTTACCAAGAACAAATGATGCAGATAGCACAACAATTAGCTGACTTTGATCTAGCTGAAACTAATGTACTACGAAAAGCAATTGTAAAAACAAGTAAAGAAGATATAGACAAGAATGAAAAACTTAGAGCTGAACTTAAAATAAGATTTTTAAAAGGTTGTGCAGATAACAAAATCAATAAAGATATTGCAGAAAAGATATGGGAATTGATGGCTAAGTTTGCAGGTTATGCTTTTAATAAGGCTCACAGTGCGTCATATGCTATGGTAGGTTATCAATTAGCTTTTCTTAAAACATATCATCCAAAAGAATTTTATGCTGCTGTATTAAACAATGACCAGTTTGATAACTATAGTGCTATAATACAAGAGATAAAAAATAATGGTATAGAGATTGAGTCTGTAGATATAAGATACAGTGAAATTAATTTCTCTCTTAAGGATGGAAAAATATATTGGGCATTTTCAAAAATCAAAGGAGTGGGAGATAAAGCAGCTGAAGCCATTATAGATGTAAGAAAATCTTACGAATTTAAAGGTATTAAAACATTTTTGAAAAGTCCTATGAACTGGCGAATAGTTAATAAAAGAGTGGTAGAGTCTTTGATCAGTTGTGGTGCATTTGATTTTCAAACAAATTTTGGAGGTAATGTAAAACAACTATTAGAATTTTATAACATGTGGAACAAGGGACAAAAAAATAAATTTAAGAAAAGTGAAAAGAATGATCCAGACTTAGTGAAAAGAAAAATGAATGAAACTATGCAAGAAGTTGAAGAGTTAAAAACTGAAGATTATAATATTACTGAGAAATCATTTATAGAATATAATTTATTAGGCACTAATTTAAAATATTCACCTTTTAGTTTGGGTGAAAGACCAGAAATAATAAAGCAGCTTGTTGATATTGGTATAAATGGTAGTTTTAAAGATGAGAAACAATTTTTCATTGTATCACCAATGTCGATACGAGAACAACGGGATAAAAAGAAACGATTGATGGCTTTTGTAACATTTATGGATTTTATGGGTGAAGTTAAAAATGGTATTGTGTTTTCATCAAATTATAAATCTGGAGCATTAGAAATAGGTAATGTTTATTCTGTCTGTGGAGAGTTAAAAGAAAATAATTTCTTTGTTTCAAAAATAAAAACAGTAGAACATTTAGGAAAAAAAATGTCAGGAGAGGAGGATTAGTATGTTTAAGTATGAACTTGGGCAAAAAGCAAAGGACAAGATTTCAGGATTTGCAGGTATCATAGTGGCAAGGATAGAGTTTCTTAATGGGTGTAAAAGATATTCATTAGCTCCAGAAAAACTCAAAGATGAAAAACCAATTGATAGTGAATATTTTGATGAAGAACAAATAATTGTAAAAGCATTGAATAAAGCAAAAAAAGAAAAGGAAAAAGAAGGACCAGGTGGTCCATACAAAAAACCTAATGATGGATTAAAAGTAAAAGTAAAGTTTTAAGGAGGAACAATGGCAGATCAGGAAAAAGCTACGGATAATACTATATTGGATAGGCTGCATATAATGTTAAATTATCAGAAACAAATTTATGCTGCTGATAATGTACTTAAGACTAAAACTCATAATGATAGAGCACATTGGTTCTGTGGTGGTATCATTATGGAAGCTTCTGAAGTAATGGATAAAACAAAGTTTCGTCATTGGAAAGATGAAGAAGAAGCACCAATAGCTGAAGTCAAAAAAGAAATAATTGATTTGATACATTATGTTTTAGATTTATGTATTGAATTTGATATGACAGCTGAAGAAATATATGAAGTCTATGTAGCTAAAGCACAGAAAAATTTAAAGAGGTTTGAAATAGGTAAAAAAGCAGCAGATAAAATTGATGAGCAGACTAATAAATAATTATAAAAAAGCTTATTAATTATAATAAGTTAAATTCAAAAGGAGGAAGAGTATGAAAATTCACGTGGACGAAGACAAGCCGGTAGTTCAAGAAGGACGTTACAAAGTAAGGTTCATTAAACACGAAGCAGGTATTCCAGGGCAGGGACCGGGAAGTTCAGGCACAAGGTTAACATTTCAGGTTTTATCCAAAGAGTTTAAAGGTGAAACTGTAAATTGTATAATTTGGATGAAAAAAGATGATGATAATGAATATCATATACTTGAAAGGGAACCTGGCTATAAACTTCTGTTGGGATTAAATAAAGGTAAAGAAATTTCTGATATTAAATTCAAACCTCTTTATGATGAAGTTTATTGGGTTGAAGTAATTCACAAGCAGAACAAAGATGGTGATAGAACATTCGCCAATGTTACTGAAATAGAACCATATGAAAAAGAAGAAGAGAAAGAAGAAAAACCAGAGAAAACAGAAAAAAAGAAATCATCTGATGATGATGATAAAGACACTGAAGACAAAGATTTTAAAGATGATGACAAAGGGAAAGACAAAGACAAGTCTTCAAAAAAGAAAGGCAAAGAAGAGGAAATAGACGACAAAGAACTAGACGATGGAGATGATGAATAAGGAATAAAGAACAAACGAATAGGGAGGATAACATGGCAGTTAAATATGATAAGAAGTGGTTAATGGACCAGTTGAAGTTAAGGGATATTGATTTTGATACAATAATAAAACCTCTCGACCACAAGAAATACCGAGAGGAAATAAAAGAATTCAGCATAGAACTAGATGAAGACCCATGTTCTGATTTACAAGCAGTACTAGCTAACTATGCCAAAATCGATGCATTCAATCAGCGGACATTAAAAATTAGTTCTATAGCAAGGCGGTCTTTAATGCGGAAAGAACACATGTTAAAGACTATAAATTCAGTAATTGAATTGGAACTATTTAAACTTCAATCAACTGACTCTGAGATTATAGAGCTATCATCTGCTGACAAAAGGAAAGCGATGGCTGAACAAAAGATACAAGACTTAAGGTTACTAGAGGATCAAATCACTACTGACCTTGTAGAAGCTAAGGCATTCATGCATGATATTGATATTAAGAAAGAAGCTATCGAGTCAAGTTATAATTCACTGAGTAGGCAACAGGCTTTGATAGAGGGTCCAATACTTGTAGTTGACCCAGGTAAATTAAAGTATCATGTAGGAAAATCAGTGAAAGTAAATCCAGATTAAGGATTACTGTTATGGAAAAGAAAAATATTAAGCAAGCAATTGAAGAAGTAAGAAAGTTTGGTGTTGATATTGGCAAAGCTTCTGATGGTTCCGCTGATGATAATATTAAAGTGATACCTACTGGTTCTTTGATGTTAGATATGGCAATAGGAACTGGTGGGTATCCTTGCGGAACATTGATAGAAGTTTTTGGCCCAGAGTCTGGTGGTAAATCAACACTATCTTTGCTTGCAGTAAAACAATGCCAAAAAGCTGGTGGCACTGCAGCGCTTTTAGATATAGAGAATTCATTTAATAAAAAATGGGCTAGATCATTAGGTGTTGATGTGGATAATCTTTGGAGAGCACAGCCTGATAATGCAGAAAAAACTTTGGACACTGCAATTAAACTTATTGATGGTGGTTTTGATTTAATTGTAATTGATAGTACTGCTGCATTAATACCCAAAGCAGAAGTAGAGGGTAATCTTGAAGATGCAACAATGGCACCGTTAGCTAGGGTTATGTCTAAAGGTTTACGAAAAATTGTTAATCGTATAAAAAGAACAGATGCAGTGCTTATTTTTATAAATCAGATACGTGAAAAAGTAGGAACAATGTGGGGAAGTCCAGAAGATACACCGGGTGGAAGAGCATTAAAATTTTATAGTGCATTAAGAATAAGAGTGGCAAAAGTTTCAAGATCAGAAAGGCTTAATGAACTTAATGAACCAATGGGACATAGTGTTAAATTTAAAGTAGTAAAAAATAAAGTAGGACCACCTTTACGAGAAGGAGAATTTTATCTCAGCTATACTAAAGGTGTTAAACGAAGTGAAGAAGTCTTTGCTCTTGGCATAAAGTTTGAAATCATTGGTTTTACTGGTGGAAAAACTTATACATTTGAAGACTATAAATGGAATGGAAAAGAACAATGCAAAATGGCGTTAAAAGAAAGCAAAGAGCTAAGACAAAAAATAACTGCATTGATACTAAAAAAATTATAAACGAGAAGCATTGGTTTATACTGTATTATGCAGGCATAAGATTACATAAGCTGTTAATTTTGTTAAACAGATGTTTTGCTGATACTGAAGTTTGGTACCCTACATATACAATAAGGAAATATAATAATAGGAAATTAATCTATGAAACACGATATATTCCATTTTATCCAAACTATCTTTTTATCTATACTAATCTTGAATTTGTTTTTTCAAACAAGATTACAGATGAAACTGCTAGAGTAAGATTTATAAAAAGTAACAATGCTTATTATTATCTTGATGATGAAGAAATTGGAATAATAAAAGAATTAGAAAAAGAACTTGCTGTTTCTAAAGATATAATTGAAGATGAATGTATTTTTAAAGAGGATGATGAAGTTAGAATAATTTCAGGACCGTTCGAAAATTGTAATGGTAGAATTTTAAAAATATCCAAAGAAAAAGTTATAGTACATATCGTAATATTTGGTAGAGAAACAAAATTTGAAACTGAAGTTAAAGGTATAGTAAAATTATGAAGATCAAAAGTGTAAGATTAAAAAACTTTCAGGGTTATGAAGATACTAAAATAGAATTTGCACCAACATTCAATGTAATTATTGGTAGGAATGAAAGTGGAAAATCTAGTATTGTTAGAGCATTGAACTTTGTATTTTGTAATGAATGGTCAAAAGATTTTGTTCGTAATGATGCAGATGAAACTCAAATCATAGTTACATTAGACTCAGGTATAAAGATCTTTAGAACTAAAGGTAATACTACTAATCGATGCACAATTAAATATAATGATGATAAAAAAGATGTTTTTGAAAATTTTGGTACAACACTTCCTAAAAAAGTATCTGAAATACTTGAAGTCAATCCATTGAAATTAGATGAACATACAGAAATCAATATGATTGTTGCTGGACAGCATGATGGATTATTCTTATTGCAAGAACCAGGAACACTGAAAGCAAAACTATTAGGCAAAATTTCTGGCTTACATTATATAGACTTTGCATTAAGAGACATTGCAAAGGATAAGAAAAATTTAATGATTGTTACACAGGAAAGAAATAATGAACTTCAACTCATCTCCAAAGAATTAGAACAGTTTGAAGACATCAGTATTTATGAAAAACAATTGAGTTCTATAGAAAAGGATATAATATCATTACAAGATGACGAAACGAAGTTACAAAAATTATTAGATACAAATATACAATTAAAAGAATTGAATGTTAAAATAGCTAATTTAGCAGATGATGCTGAACGATATGATAAAATAAATTTTGAAGATTATGATAAATTAGAATTACTTATGAGAAAAATGGACATGTTAAATGTATCATTTCAAACTATTAATAATTTTGAAACTCAAATAGAAAATAAAAAGCAGCAGCTTAAAGATTTAAAAGAGGATATGGACAAAGTTGTAGAACAATATGTTTCATTATTAAAGACATCAAAGACTTGCCCAGTATGTTCAGCTGAAATTACAACAGGACAAGTTAAGAAAATAATAGAGGAAATCAATGTATAAAATTTTATACTTTACAGATACTCATTTTTCTTATCAACGACCGAAATATCGTATTGATGATTTCTTAGAAACACAAATAAATAAATTACAGCAGATACAACAAATTATAAAAGATGAAAAGATCGAATTAGTAATTTTTGGCGGAGATATGTTTCATTCATATCAACCACATAATGTAATACTTGGTGAAGTGTTACATGGATTTTTAAAATTTGATAGGTTGATATTTACTATTATGGGCAATCATGACTTAATAGGATATAATCATAATGCATTACCGGAAACAGGATTAGGAGTTATGTGTAAAGCTGGTGTAGTACAATTGATAAAGCAGGAAACAAAATTTATACCAAAAAATAATCCAGAACTAACAATGTTTGCTATACATTATAGAAAACAGCAGGATTTATCAACGTATGATTTAAAACCAGAGAAAGATAAAGTGTATGGTACAAAAATTATTGTTAGTCATGATATGATTACACCAACTGAACAAAAATATGAATCGATTTTAATTAAAGATGTAGCAAAAGTTACAAATGCAGATATTATTTTATGTTCACATTATCATGGTTCATTCTTAGAAAAAGTAAATAATACTTGGTTTGTAAATCCAGGTGCATTAGTAAGACGAAAGATTACTGATGCTGATCATAAACCACAAATTGCTATCATTGAAATTGATAAAAAAATTAAAATAGATTTTATATCATTAGTTACTAAAAAGAATAATGAAATTTTTAACATTGAAGCTATGGATAAAATTAAAACTAAAAAAGTTAACCTTGAAGATTTTATAACGTTGTTAAAAGAAACAAGAATAAAGGATACAGATATTGATAAGCATATAGACAGATTAGGAGAGAAGCTGAAGATCAGCAAGGATATAATAAGTCTAGCAAAAGAACGAGTGCAGAAGGCTAGAATAACATTAGGGGGTGATTAAATGAAACTACCAGAATTAAAAAAAGGTGAAACATATGCGAAGGTAGAGATTATGCGAATTAATTCAGTGGGTTCTGATAATAATTCTTTTTCTGAAAAAGCTATAAAGTTTTGTGTTAAAAATTGGCGTAAAACTTTAGATCCCATAATGCGAGATAAAAATAAGAAAATAATTGGAAGAATTGTTAATGTAATATACGCTCCAGCTGACAAGGCACTTCAAGCAATTGCAATCATCAAAGAAAATAGAGTAAAAGAGCAAATGCCCGTTAATATCGAATTTGTGGACAAATTGCAATAAATTTTCTTAGAAAGGGCTTATTAATTAAATATGGATAATAAATTATTAGAACTTAAATCAAAGATAGATAGCATCAAGGAAAAAGTTCAGCTGTTAAAAGGTCAGCAACAATCATTGGCAAACTCTAAAAAAGAATTGCTTGATATGTTAAAGCAGAAAGAAAACATTTCAAGTACTTCAGAATTACATGATAAAATTGCAGAGCTTGAAGCTGATATTAAATCTAAGCAGGCAAAGTTAAATAAAGCACTTTCATCAATAACAATATCCGCTGGAGAAGAAGATGAGTGAGATTACCACAAATGATATTATAAGAAAGTATAATAGTTATAAGTCTGAAATAGACCAACGTAAAGGACAGAAATTACAGTTGGAAAAAACTATTGAAAATCTAAAAAAATCTATTGAAGAAGATGCAGGTCAAGAAAAGATACTTACAGATACAAATGCTTTTCTACAAGAATTAAATATACAGCGTAGAGAAACAACTGTAACTAGAATAGAAGATATTGTTACAGAAGCATTACAAGAAATTTTAAATAATGATAACATTAATTTCAAAATTATATTTGAAGCAAAACGTAGTGCAGTTAATACAGAGTTTAAAATTTTTAATAGTATTAACATGACTGAGTATGACATATTGACTTCACGTGGAGGCGCATTAGCTCATATAGTGAGTGTTGCTTTAAAAATAATCATTTCAAAATTATTAGGTTTAGAGCATTGTTTAATATTTGATGAGTCAGCAACATTTCTTGATGATGAAAATGTTGTAAGGTTTGCAGAATTTTTACAGAAAGTAAGTAAGCAACTTGATGTACAAATAATCTTTGTAACTCATATCAAACCAATTATTTCAGCAGCTGATAATGTTATTAAAATAAATTCAGTTAAGGGAAAAAGTTATGTCGAAGAGGACTAAGTTTACTCAAGAATATATTACAAACTATTTATCAAAAGTATTTATACCAGCAAACCATGATGAATTAATTGTTGGGTTAGATATGTCATTAGGAGCTTTTGGTGTTTGTGCGGTTAATACAAAAAAAGATATGCAAATGAATCAGTTGATTAAAGTAAAAACTAGAGGCGCTGAAAGATTAGCAAACATTAGAAGTCAATTAAAAATAACATTGGAACAAAATAATATTAAATTTGCTGTAATTGAAAGTTATGCTTATGGTAAAAGTGTAGGTAGATTTTTTGAAATAGGGGAATTAGGCGGAGTTATTAAACATTTATTATTTATACGAAATATACCATATATACTTATATCTCCAATGACACTTAAGAAATGGATAACTGGTAGTGTTAAGGGAGACAAATCAGCAATACTATTACAGATATATAAAAAATATAAAGTAGAACTTAATGATAATAATTTGGGCGATGCATTTGTATTGGCACAAATTGGATGTGCTTTAAATAGTTTAGCAATAGGAAATAGTTCTATAGATGACTATCCAAAATATCAACAAGAATGTATAAAATCATTTATAGATAAAATAAAGGAGAGAGAAAATGGCAATTGATATTAATAGTGAGATTAAGGAATCATCTGAGGACTCGTATGAGGGTCAATTTTCTACAATTACCACAGTTAAAGACAAAGATGGTAAAGAAATTCAAATGCCATCTTTAGTGAAATCATTTTTTGATGTATTTAAAAAATGGTTAGAAAAATATAAAGATAAGCGTGTATGTATTAAGATTACAACTATTGAAGGTACCAATGATGAAACAAAAATAGAAAGTCATGATACAAAAGAAGAGAGTATAACAATAGAAGGGAAACCAGAATGACATTTAGAATTATATTGATTGAAACAAAAACTTGGTTAAGAACTATTTGGTATAATATTAAGAATTATAAAAAGATAAAAGAAGCAAAGAAACAGGAAGAACTACAAAAAATTGCTGAAGCTAAAAAAACACCACAAGAAAAAATGCAAGAAGAATTAGCTAAAAAGTCACCACAAGAGCTTAAACGAATAAATAAAAGAATTGAAGAATTAAGACTTAGAGGCAGACCAATTATTTGTGCTAATTGTAAAAGACCGGGTATCACAAAACAAACAGGTGCTTTTATTAAAACAATGGTTGATGGTGAAGAACTTTATATTCATGAGGCATGCAAATGATTATTTTTATTCCGCAAGGTGAGCATTTAGAAAAATATGAAAATGGTATGAGAGTTGTATGTATAGAAGCTTGTGATGGTAATATGGATATAATGGGCAAGCATGGTACTGTAATAAATGATAAATATAAGCGCCCACTCATATTATTTGACCAAGAGGTTAATGGTCATGACGGATATGAAAAAGGTTCAAAGAATAGAGCTAGGTGTTGGTTAGTTAACAATCAGTATCTAATAGTAATGCCACGGCAGGCAAATAAAAAAGCCGAAGATAAAACGAAAACAAAGGAGGAAACAGAAATGGCAAAGATGAGAAAGTTGTTTGAGTTAATTGTGTTTGACCCAAAGCAGCAGAAGGTGATTTACAAAGACATCATTCCAGCTGATGATGAGAAAGAAGTATTGATTGAAGCTGATATCAAAGCCATCATGACAAAAGAAAGCATAGCAAAGCTTCGTGATATTGATATTCTTATTACCGAAAGAGGAAGTGTCAGGTCTGATATTTCAGAAATTCCAGTGAAGATGGTTATTCAAGCTGGGAAAACAATATTGTTAAGAGAAGAAGAGGGGAAAAACTAATTGAATTTCCGGGTCGACTAATGGCAGGTCAACAGGCTTTGAACCTGTCAGTGTAGGTTCGAATCCTACCCCGGAAGTTTAGGAGAAAACATGAGTATATTAAAAATAGCTATTGGTTTGGAAGAAGACAACATAGAATTATTCAAAGAATTAAGAGCAATAGGAGTAGAACCAGAAGCAGGAGACACAGCAGTAAAATGGAATGCTAATGACCCTGATGAAGTTATAAAAGCAAAAGCTGCATTTAATGTTGCATTAAAACAATACGGAAAAGATGCTATCATTTATTCTATAGGTAAGGATGGGAAGAAAGATAAAGAGCTTAAAGAGTTTGACCCATTAGCAGAGGAAATTTTAGTATTACCAAAACCACATCCGGGACCAGACCCAGGTTCTGAATTTTCTTATGGCAGCGAATTTGATATGAAGGAGTTAGGATAATTATGCCAACACTACCTTTAGTATATACAGAACCTATGTGTTCAGACCCAATGACACAACTTATAAATTCATGCTTAGCAAGCATAGTATGTACAAGAGAAGAAGCTGCAATATTAAGAAAATTTAATGTATTACATAATTTAAATCCATATTCACTTCAAGAGGAAATAAGTATAAGAGGTACTTTTCAAATTCCATTAGAAGTAACAAAAAGAAATGATATGAGTTGGGTTCCTTCTGGAGTACTTGATAGTGAAGCAGCTAAAAAATTATTAGAAGTAAGATTTAAGAATTGTAGGTTTATGTCTAATGTAGATGTGGCACATGAAGAACTTGTTTATTCAAGAGATTCGCAAAAAGCAATTATAAGACGTTTATTAGATAGACAACTTCATGAGATTAAAACATTACATAGAAAAGAAATGAAGAAAGAAATGGAACGAAGTAAACAATGCTTAGCTCCATTATCAATATTACCTACTCATGTAAAGGAGAATGATGCTATGGTTCTGCTTACAATGCAAGACATACGTCAAAGATTTAATAAAATGGAAGCTGAACGATATGATATTGAAATGGGTTTTGGTGATACTCTTCTTGCTTATTCAGGGGCTACTAATATGGCAACAACTAATTATAAAAATTATGAAACTGCAGGTACTGTTACAAATGCTCAATACGGATACTTTGAAGAAACATTGCAACAGTATTACCCCCAAATTCAAATTAACCACATGATGCCCGAAGGTACAATAATAATAGATGAACAAAGATTTGCTGAATATCCATTACATACTACGTATAGTACAACTACTGATACTAATAGTTATGAAGATTATGCTTCAAGAATGCGGTATTATGAAATGATGGGAATTCCAAGTCCGTTTATGGCAAGTCCATACAATCCACAATTATTTGAAAATATTTCATCAGAAGCATATGAGTTACGAGAAAAACAACAGAAAGAAAGGCAATTCAAACTTCAATCAGCTGATGAAAAAGCACAGAAACTTTTGAAAGATATGATTAGTGAAATTGATTTCAGACGATATAAAGAAAAAGGATATCTATTAGTTAAAGGTGAAAGTGGTAGAATTTATCGTATCTGGAATAATAATACAATGTTAGATGTTTATGAACTAGAAGCGCATCAAAAAGATTATTCACAAAATGATAAAGACAGTCAAATGAGAATAATTAAACCTAATGAATTAGCTATACATTTATTGAAAGATGATAAGCTCACACTTCGTAGAAAACTTTGTATACATAGTCCAAGTAAAAATCTTCCGCAAACAGACGAAGTCATATTGAAATTTATCTTAGCTAAAAACGATGAAAAACGATTACTTGAAATGTCACATCATTTTATACAAAGTGAACAACCAACAGCACCTTCAGAACCATTTGGTTTTGGTCCATCACCAATTGATCCATCAAGAATAATGGATCCGAGATTATTTACTCCACAACCACATGAAAGGCTAGGGTTAATGAGATGAAAGCTATTTACATTAAATGGGAATGTATCGAATCAGTGTTTCAACCAAAATTAATAAATGTTAATGAAATAAAAGAAACTATATATTACAGAAAATATATGGGCATAGGTATTATGGTTTCAGAAACAAAAGATAGCATCATTTATACTCCAGCAATAAATGAAGGAAATTGTTGTTCATTAATAACAGTGCCAAAAAAATCGATTACACAATTAAAAGCTATAGACATAAACATGTTTGATGATATACTTGCAAAAGAAAATGAAAAGAAACAAAACGAACGAAAACAGAAAAAAGAAAAGAAAAAAGAAGAGAAGAACAAAGATGCAAATGGAGATAAGAAATGAAATATGTAGTGGACTATAATGTTAAAAAGAAATATGGTGGGTTTATTCCTACTAGTTTAATCACATATAAGATGCTTGCTAATGATGATGTATATAAAGATTATGGTAAACGGCTAGATGCTTTGATGGGAGATGAAATACCAATTCGTAGAGTGATTGGTGGTAATGTAAAGCAAAGGGGCGGTGGTAAATTAGGTACTGACTATGATTTATCAAAGATCAATTCATTGCTTGCAAGATTTTTAATTAAGAAATTTACAATGCAAAATGATTTAATTTTAGATCCGTTTTTAAATAGAGGCGAAATAGGAATTGTAGCGAATGTATTGAAAAGACATTTTAAAGGTATAGACATCAGCAAACTTTATGTTGATTTCGTAAACAAACGATGGGATACGTTGCTTAAAGAAAAAAATGAAATGATAAAACCAAACTATAGTTTCGATGTTTCTCTTGGAGATGCAACATTGATGACTGGTATTAAAGATAATTCAATTGATGATATAATAACATCACCACCTTATTGGTATATGGAAATATATAATGATGTACCTGGAGAACTTAGCCATTACAAAAAATATAAAGACTTTTTAATTGAATATGAAAAATTTATTAAAAGAGCTTATGAAGTAATGAAACCACTTGACATTGGTGATTATAAACATTTCTTTGTTATTATAACTGGGAATGTCAGAGGACGAAAAGGATTTACAATACCATTTACTAATCATACGCAGCGGTTAGCTGTAAAGCATGGATTTAAATTATGGGATGAAATTATATATGTACGTAAAGAAATGGCTACAGTGTTTACTTACAAACGTGAAGAAGTGATGAAACGAGTTAAACGGGTGCATGAAACTGTTTCAATTTTTGTAAAGGTGGATAAATAATGGCTGATATTAAACCACAATATCTTTGGTTGATTGAAAGAATGAAAAAATTAAAACATGGAACTATGATAATTCATATTCAAGATGGTGTACCAGTTAAAACTTCAAAGGAAGAAAGTGTTGCTGATTTTACATTTCAGGAATATCTAAAAGATATAGAAAATGAAAAGGATAAAAAATAATTATGCCAGTAGGAATTTATAAACGAACTAAAAAAAATAGCAATAAAGGAAAGCATCTTACTAAAGAATGGTGCGATCATATAAGAAAAGGTAACTTAAAAGCTATCAAAGAAGGAAGACATAAATCTTGGAATAAGGGTTTAACAAAAGAAACAGATAAAAGATTAATGAATACAAGTAAAAATTTAAAAGGAAAAATTTCATGGAGTAAGGGATTAACTAAAGAAAATAATTCGAGTTTAAGACATATGAGTAAATTATTAAAAAATCATACTACTTGGAATAAAGGATTAAAAAAAGATACCGACAAAAGAGTAAAAAATAGTGCAGAAAAATTAAGTAAAAAACTAATAGGACGAAAACTTTCTAAAAAGCATTGTATAAATATAGGTAAAGCAAGAATTGGTAAGCATCCGTCTATAAAAATAAGAAAAAATATGATAAAAGCTACAGCTAAAAGAATTTTTGAAGGAAAACAGAAACTTGGTACTAATGGTAAATATTCTAATGTCGTTACTTATTTTTATTCAAAGAAAAATAATAAAACGTTTAGGACTGTTTCTAAAAACTATGAATTGAAATGTATTAAACATCTAGAAAATGATAATAATATAGTTAGTTATGATATGAATTGCTTAGCAATCAGATATTTTTATAAACAAAAATGGCATAACTATTTTCCTGATTTTATAGTAAAAGTTAAAAAAGGGAAAGATATAATAATTGAATGTAAACCAAGTAATCATTTAAATGATGAGCAAGTCAAAATTAAGATAAAAGCAGCAAAAAAATATTGTAAGAAAAACAATACGATATTTAAAGTTTGGACAGATGAAACAAAGGAAACCAAATGAACGAACTATATTATAAAAAAATTATTAAAATATTAAATCTTGATAGTTATGATACTGAAAAAATAGAAAATTTAATTAAACTATTTATAGACACAGATCCAGAGTTTAGTCCCACAATGTTTAGGCTTTGGGTTCGTAATAAATATTATTTAGGTGCAATATGAAATCGACTAAAGCAATGAAAGAACTTGACAAACAAATTAGGAAAACTATTAAAGAAATTATTAAAGACTTTGTAGGGTCACATAACGATGAAGTTACAAGAAGCAGAATAAATTTAAAAGTTACAGAAGTATTAAACAAATTTTATCCAAAGTGCAAAGTAAAGATTAAGTTGAAGTCTAAACGAAACAGCATATACAAATTCGAAGTTAAAGTGACTGACCTGTAAACAGAGGCATGCAGTAATAAGCTGACTGTAACGAGGAGGGCACTTCAAATAGTAGAAATACTATCTGGAGTGCCCTGTTTTTTTATGAGACTATTTAAAAGAAAAAAACGATTTATAAAATTAGATTATAAATTTTTTGAAGACCAGCTTGAATATGATAAGTTTGTCGAAATACCAATGCCGATAGATAGCATATATGCATTAGCTGAAGACGCTAATGCATTACGTATATTACGAGAACGTCAAGATAAAAATAAGGAATATGTAGAACTATTGAAACGATACATAAAACAAAAAAGATTTACCCCAATGCAAACATATGTAGTAACACTGCGTTTAGGATATACCAGAACTACATTCAAAAAAAAGTACTATATTGGACCGCGAACAAATGCTCAAATAGCTACGATGCTAGGAATTAGTAAAGTGATGATAACTAAACACATCAAACGAGTTCGTGATAGAGTATCTCAGATTATCAAAAACAAGGGTTAACCAATAATATTATTATATATTATAGATACAAAGAAATAGCACTACAATAATTGTAAACAATTGTAGTGAGCAGAAACTGAGAGTGAGGTAAACGAACAATGATAAATGAATCAACAGGGAAGACAATCAACGATTCAAAATATTCAGATGCAGTTATTTTAATGATCCAAAAAGGAATGTCAGATAGAGCTATTGCAAGTGAACTTAAGGAAAAATATAAATTCAAAGCAGATGGACGAACAGTAAAAGCTTTTAGAGATAATTTTGTTTTGTCAAATAAAGAAACACAGAAAAAGATTGCTGAATTAAAAAAGCAACGTGAAGAAAAGATAAAGAAAATACAAGAAGAGTTACCAACAAGAATTTTTGAGTCTATAGAGTCTAGAAATAATCATATTAAAACATTGCAAGAACAAATTAAAGTAACTTCAAAAATTCAAGGCGAAATCCATGAATTCAGAAACCAGAAGCTTAGTGATATAAAAAGTATATATGAAAAGCTTGTAGCTGAATTACTTGCTTGGAAACCAGTAATTGATAAAGAAAAAGTTGAAGACAAAAAATCAAAGCAATTAACTCAACTAAAAGATTTGGAAATTAAGCTAGAAGAATTAAAAAAGTTACCAGTTGAAAGAGCACTTACATTATATAGAGCAAACAATGATGCACAGATTATGAAGTGCATCGATGAAATCAGAGTGCTTCAAGGTGAGATTGAGCAATACACACAACTTTATGATTTACAAGGATTAATAGACTTCGTAGCAAAAAAGGTAATCGATATTGTTGGAATGTTAATAATCCCAGAAATAGATAAAAATAAAGTAAGCATTGTAGTACCTCGGTTTAAAGCGGAAGTATCTAAAGCAATAGATGAGATAAAAGAAAAAACGATGCTGGAGGCAAAATGAAAACTAAAGAATATACAGTACCTATAGTAGCAGGTCTTCTTCAAACAGCAGCAAATCAAATTGAAGATGCATTATTAAACGATAACCGAATAACCGAGGATAATAGAGAACTACTGAAAAAATTATATCGTAGTACACAAACATCAAGTTGTTTAGCTAATCAGTTATCTCAAAACCTCAAAACACAAAAGGAGAAAATAAAATGAAATGGTTATCTAGAATAACAGCAGTTGCAACTGAAGTTGAAGAGGTAACAAAAGAAGTATATAGACGTACGTTTGAAGATATGGCAAAGCGCTACATTGAACTCAATAAAAAAATGGAAGAGTCAGAAGCATTAATAGAACAAGCAATAGAAGAGATCAATGCAAGACTTGAAATAGCAAAGCTTACTGAAGTTACTGAAAAAGAAGAAAATATACTTAAAGCAATGCTCTATAAATTAGAGGAGCATAAAAAATCTATAGATGGTTGGGAATTAAAATTAGCTCAAGCAAAAAAGAAATCACTCAAATCAAAAGACTTCATAGAAGAAATAACCGAAACATTTACTGAAATTAATCCTGCCTATAAGCAAATGATAGAATTCATTGCTTCAAAACATACAGAATATCCAGAACTAGATGATATTGATACTTATAAAATAACTCTTAAAAAAGAAAAGAAAGCCGGACTTAAGATAAATGCTGCTTTTGTAGAAAAATTTAAAGCAGCATTGGGTAAGTTCATAAACTGGTTAAAAGATAAATGGGACAGCATAATTGGAAAGATAGATAAAAAATATGCTGACATTGAAGATGCTATGAAAGAATTAGAAAATGCCCCGATGTTGGTAGTTAAAGAAGCTTCAATAGAAAAAGAAGCAAAATCAATAACAATTGAAGAATATAAAGCTGGAATAGTTGATGCTGTTGAAAGAGCATTTCCAGGAAAAACTTTTAGTATTGGTGTTTCTAGTATTTTAACAGATCAGAATTTTCATACTCCTTTAGAGGCATTAGTTGAAGCTGGAATATGTGCAAAGCCAACAAGCAAATATGATTTTATGGCTATCATTGATGCAGACAAAAAAGAAGCAGATGATTTAACGACAGTAATAGCTGATCATGATAATAAAATAGGTTATATAGGAATGGGTGGGGATAAAGTTGTTTTAGAAGAAACAGCTTCATTAAAAAAAGAAGCAAGAGATTGGAAATATAAAGTTTACATTCCTGTTAATGCAGATAAATATGAAGACCCAACTGATGAAGGTGCATTAGAACTTGCAAAAATAGCAGTCAATGAAATTACAAGAATACTTTCTACTGTTCCTGCTGAAAAAGATGATCTTAAAGATCAGTTAGAAAGTGTTAAGATGGAATTTGAAGATGTTGTAGCAGTCGAAGATTTCGATGCAGCTTTAGAAACATTATATGATATGGGAGATAGTGAATCTATTTGGATAGAGACATATGAAAAGAAAGGTTCATTAAGTAAAGAAGCAGAAGAAAAAACTTTTGAAATTCCAACAGGCAATGCTCAGCTAGTATATAGTATAGATGGCATAGTAGGTGAAGAGTTTGAAGTTGATAGAGGAGGCACAATGCTTCCTATTGGAAAATATAAAGTTGTTACAAAACCAAAAGTTGATGTAGAACATTCTGGACCCTGGGGAACTTATTCAACTATCCTTGTTGAAAGAATTGCAGGGAATAGAGTTACATTGAAAAAGAAAGCAGGAGCAGTATGTAAAGAATGCGGCAAAGATATGATGGACCCAACAGCAAAATCATGTACTTATCCTAAAATTAAGATTGATGGGGAAATCTATAATAGAGACACAGAATATTTTGATGTAAATGAAAGATGTCATGATTGTAACATAGTAAATAAAAAAGGAAACATACATCATTTTGGCTGCGATATTGAAAGATGTCCAAAATGTAACGGTCAAATTATAAGCTGTGAATGCAAAAAAGAATTTCTTATTGGTCCAGATGGACAGGAAAGCAAAGCATCAATGAAAAAAGAAGCAACATCATATACTGATTTCTTAACAAACCGCGGAACTGAAATTAAACAGGCTATTAAGCAGTTAAATGAAATTCATAAAATATATGATAGTCTTTCTGAAGAAATTCTTGATAAAGCTCATGACAAAGTAGCAGGAATATATGATAAAAATGTTCCAGATTATATAGAAGATTGGGTTGCTGATGGAGATGCAGACGTTGATAGTATTGCTAGTTTAGCACTTAGTAATCAGGACAATTATGGAACAGAAAAACAAATGATATTATATGCTATAGAAGATTTTTATAACGTGATTATGAGAGGTAGAAAAGAATCTTCATTGAGAAAGAAAGCAGATAGTTATAATCCTTATATGTATACCTCTCCAACTGGTCCAGCTACTTCAGATGCTAAAACTAATCATAAGAAATATATGGTTAAATTTAAAGAAGCTGATGGGTCATGGAAATTCTCTACAATGGAAGATGATCTTGAAGCAGCTAAGTCACAGGCACAAGAAATATATAATAATGAAAAGAAGAAATCAAAGGTAATTGATACTACTACAAGCAATGTTATCTTTGTTATAGGTGCTGAAAATAGTGAAACACTTAAACGTTATGCAAGTTTAGATGCTGATATTGATGCAATGGAAAAAAATGAACATAAAAAACATGTTGAAGGATTTAAAAAAGCAGCATCTTTACAAGCTAACATAGAAAAAGAAGTATATCAATGTGATAATTGTCATATCAGGCTTGGTAGATTTATAAAGCAGCTTCCAGACAGTTGCCCACGCTGTGGAAAGCAAGTAAAATTTGACAATGTAATAAGGTAGGCTATGCCACGCAAAGCAAATATTAGAGGTGTTGATTTTATAAAACCAAAGAAAACAAAAGAAAAATCACTCTTCGATTCTTTTGATAGATCAGTAGAAGCAAAGAGCAGCAACTTAGGAATATATTGGGAAGAAAATCCTGTTGGAATTAGAGAATTTGTAACAAGCTTTGACCATATGGGAATACCCAATGGTTTGAGTGATGAACAGTACGAACCATTAGAATTTTTATTTGGAAATGAACCAAAGAAAATTTTTGATAATGGTAACACAACAGGAATTGAAGAGTGGGGCAAAGGATGTATAAGCGGTGATGCTAAAATTAGGGATGTAGAAACAGGAACAGAATATACTATTGAACAACTATATAAATTAAAAAAAGAAATAACAGTACAATGTATTGATGAAGAAAATAAAATTAGAATATCGCAAGCATCAGTTCCTTGGATTAAAGGAATAGATGATTTATATGAAGTAAAAACAAAATTGGGAAAATCAATTAAAGTAACTAAAGAACATAGATTTAAAACACAAAATGGCTGGAAACAATTAAAAGATCTTAGAGTTGACAGCGTTATATTAGATGACAATGATAAAGTAGAATGTAAGTTATGTGGAGAATATGTAAAATCGATTCCAAACCACTTACAATGGAATCATCCAGATATAAAGTTAAATGATTATAAATTATTATTTCCTAAAGCAAAGGTATTATCAGATACATGGAAAAAATCATGTGGCAGAGCTGGAAAGAAACATTGGGCATTTGGAAAAAAACATCTTAATTCTGGTATAGGATTTGTTAAATATAATAAATCGAGAACTGGTAAAACATTTAATGAATATTTTGGTAAAGAAAAAAGTAAGCAAATAAAAGAAAAAATAAAAAATACAGTAAATAAAAATAATAGTCTTTTAACATTAGCTGAGTCTAAAAAAAAATATGGACGATCTGGTAAAAAACATCATAATTGGAAAGGCGGCATTAGTTATACTTATAAAATCGGTGATACTTATTTAGGAACATTTGGAAAAAAGCTTCATGAATATATTAGGAAAAGAGATAAAAATCATTGTAAGTTTTGTAAGAAACCAGTTAAAAATAAATTCAAAGGTGATATACATCATATAAATTATAACAAACTAGATGGTAGATTAGAAAATTTAATATTACTTTGTAAAAGCTGTCATTGTAAAACGCAATATGGTTTACGAAAAGTATGGATCGAAAAATGTTTAAATAAGATAATTAAACCCAAATGGGACACTATAACATCTATTACATTTTGGAAACATGATAAATATTATGATTTGGAAGTTGAAAAATATCATAATTATTTAGCAAATGGTTTATATAACCATAATTCAGGGAAAGATTTAATAGCAGCAATTGGCTTATGTTATATCACACATGTTTTGCTTTGTTGTTCAGACCCACAGAAGTTGTTAGGAATAGGCGATATATCTGGGGAACCAATTGACTTTGTAAATGTAGCAACAAATGCAGACCAAGCATCAACAGTATTCTTTACAAAGTTTACTGAAAGAGTAAAGCGTTGGAAATGGTTAAAGGATAAATATAATTTTAAAGTATCAGGACGAAGTTTAAATGCATTGACTACTAATAAGAATAAGGAAATAAATTTATTCAATGATGATGTAGTAATAACATCAAACGGTATTTTATTTCCAAAGATGATAAGAGCATTCAGTGGTAACTCAGAGCAAGAAGCCCAGGAAGGTAAGAACTATTTAGTATTCATATTAGATGAAGCCAGCGGCTTTGCAGAGACAAAGACATTAAGTGCAGAGAAGATATATAAATCATTAAAGAGTTCAGCAAGAACAAGGTTTGGTGATAAGTGGAAATGCTTCATACTTTCATTTCCAAGATATAAAGATGATTTCATAGAAGTAATGCACAAAAAAGCAAAGAAACATTTGCATTGGCACACAGCAAAATTAGCAACATGGCAAGTAAAACCACCACATTGTTTCAGCGGCAAATGGTTTGAATATGAAGGACATAGAATTCCATTAGAATACAAAGAAGATTTTGATGATGATCCAAGAGATGCAAAAGCAAAGTTCTTATGTATTCCGCCAGATGCAATTAATCCATTTATAGAAGAACAGGAAAAGATAGAGCTTTGTATAAATAAACAACGAAAGCAAATGTTCACATGTTATGATTCTCAGAAAGATAATTACGTACAGAAGAAACTAACGTTAGCACCTTGGATTAGAGTATTGCCAGCACATACTTATACATTGACTATAGACTTAGGAGTTAGTCAATGTAGTTGCGCATTATCATTGCATCATAAAGAAATAAAAGGAAATATAGATATAATAGTACAAGACCTTGTAACAAGATGGGAGCCTATACCAAAGAAAGGATTGAGAGTAGATTTCTTTAATGTAGGTTCAACCATTTCAATGCTTGTAAAAACATTGGGAGTAAAACAAGTAAGAGTATTCTTTGACCAATGGCAGAGTGAATTACTAATAAACATTTTAAAGAAGATAGGTATCAATGCTTTAATATATTATTTGGGTTATGAAAACTATCAAGACTTAAGAGAAAGAATTTATACAGGCAGAATAGACCTGCTTGATTATGCACCACAAACAAAAGAGTTAAAAGAGATTTCATTAATTAAAGGTAATAAAGTAGACAGACCAGAAAATGGAACAAAGGATATTTGCGATACAGTAGCTGGTGCAATTTATGTTCTAACAAAATATGATGAAGAGCATAGAGATAATAGGAAAGATAAAAGAGCACTGCTAGCAAAATTAAATGACGGTGAATTTATTGGATCTAATATTTCTGAAATTGATGGTGAAGGAAATTATATTAAGCAAGAAGAAAATGCATTTGAAGGCGCAATCAGCGTATGGGATATTGCTGGTAAATAAAGGAGGAAATAATGTTAACAAAGCAAGCAATAATAAATGACCTTAAAAAGATTTTGGCTTATTCAACCCAGAAACTTAGTGCTATGTCATTAGATGATATAGAAGAAGAATTTGGAAATTTGTATGATACTATAAAATGGTCAAAAAAGAATGTAACTGCTGAACAGCTGAAAACAATAATACTTGATATAAACAAAAGATTCAATGTTGAAGATATAGAACAAAAACTAGAAGATATATTTGATAAAATTGATAGTGTTATTAGCAGAGCTGCTTCATTAGAAAAGAAAGCAGCTATTGATAACTTGATGGAATTGATGGATCGAGACTTTGAAATCACTGATGCAGACATGGTTGAATTAAAAGAAGATGAAATTGAATTCGTATTAAAGCACCCAGCAAAATTTGATATGAAAGCAAATGAAATTAAAAGTCTAGAAGATAAGTTAAAGCGGCTTAGGGCATCATTGAAAAAAGAAGCAATACTCAGTGTTGGTACTGAAGTAGAAACTCTTGATGGTTCTGGAGTAATAACTAAAGTTAAAGATATGGGATTGAACGATTCTTATTATACTGTAAAATTAGAAAATGGGGAAGAGCATGATTATTATCCTGATGCTAAAGAAGTATGGCTTAAAGCTACATTAGAAAAAGAAGCAGGATTAGGAAAGCATATTGCAGAAACATTAGAAGCAGCTGGAATTAATGTAGCTTTTGAAATGAGTGAGGATGGAATTATAGTTGAAGATGAAAAGGATGCAAAGAAAGTAATGAAAGTTCTTGATGACTCTGGTAGCTTTGGACCCACAGCATATAATAATGAAACTAAAGAAATTATGATAGGAGAGTATAAAGAAAAGAAATCTTTATTAAAAAAAGAAGCTTCAAAATATACACGTTGGGCATCAACTGATAGCCAAGAAGAAGCCATTGAAACTATAGAAGAAACACTTAATCTATTAGGTATTAAACTTGGCGGAGGAACTGCTATAGGTAAATCACCACAAACTGTGATTTTAGATATTAAATATCAAGACGGTGCAATAAGTGTTAATGCTGAAGGTGAAGTTAAATTATTCGGTGATGATGTTACTGGCATAATTAATGAAAAAGATGGCATAGCAGATAAATTAAAAGAAAATGGTATTGAAGTTAAAGAATCAACTGAAGCTAATCCAAACTATGAAATCAAAACAGGTTCTGCTAATGAGCTTAAAGAAATAGAAGCAAGCATCAGGAAGAACCACCCAAACATTACAGACCTTGAAGTAGGAAGGCAGATGAGGGATATTATAACAGTAGCAAAAGGGAAAGCTACAGATAAGAAAGTTATTGCAAGATTAACAACAGCAGAAATCAGTAACATGTTTCCAGAATTTGATAAGACAGGAGGGGTATGGCAAGTGGAAGAAAAAAATGGTAAGAAGACAATCATACGACCTGACATTAAAGCTATTGAAGAAGCAGTAGAAAACAAAGGGCATATCAGAAAGGTTAATGATATAGTCCTTTATGATGATGGAAGTCCAGATAGCAAAATGTTTGAAGTCCAGATAAAAGAAATCCTTGATGGCGGCAAATACAAGGTTATAGCAATGCAAACAGGTAAAGAATTCACAGCAGTGGAATCACAGCTCCTAGATGAGTCAAAAATTGAAGAGCTAATGTAAGTCATATGAAAATACCTGAATGGGTATTAAAATTGAGCAGAAGACTCCAGGAACGATATGGCGATGATGTAGGGAAGGTATTATTTATTGCTATAGGATTAATTGTAATAATAGCATTATTCGTATACATGCAATTCACAGTTTACAGCATACTATCTAAATGAGGAGGAAACAGTATGGAATTCATTAAAAGCAACACAGACCTTGTTGATAACCAAAGATCTGAGGAAACAGAAAATGGAGACCCAGTATTAAATGCACTTAAAAAGAAAGCAGGCAGCACAGGTGATTACAATGTAACAAGATGGTTGTCTGATAGAAGCTTTGCAGGAACAAACACAAAGCAAGAAATCATTGAGCTCGACAGACAGCTTATAAAAATGATAAACGAAAAAATGTTCGGTTATAAATATATAGAAGAATATCTGTCAACAGTAGGCTACCAGAAAGCATTGATACGTGCAAGGTTTAAAGTTTTAACAGGTGCAGATTATGAGGACTTTATGCCTTATGCAAAGTTCTTAAAGACTCCTCCAACAATTCCTGGAATTAACTACGGCTGGGGAGTAAGTAAAGATTCTAAGTACGAACATTATTTCATTCAGCCATATTATCTGGGATATTCTATCTGGGGGCAAAAGGGTTATCTTGATAGGAAAGAAGTCAATGCATTTCTTACACTGGAACTTGCACAGAAAGCAATGGAGAAACTAGTAAAAGAATTTATCTATTATGATGTAATTGTAGATGTACCAGCAACACAGAAACCAGTATTACTTACAGAGCCAGTTGGTACATATGAAAGAGGGCAGAGAAAACAAGAACAGCAAGACATTGCAATGAAGAAAGCAATGTTAGAAATTCAAGCCGATAGTGATGCAGATGAAGAGCCTTCACCCGAAGAAACAGCGAAAAAGGAGGAAACGATGGAAGAGGCTGATAAGAGGAAACAAATTCCATTTGACTCAATTCGAAAAGAACTTACTCCTCATGATATGTTTGAAAATGAGAAACAAGAAGTTTCTGGAGATATAGTTCCAAAGACAATAAAGAAAGTTGTTGATTACATAAAAGCAAAAGATGAAGCTATCACTGCTTATGTAGTTACAATAGATAGTTTCAAATATAAGCAAGAGGAACTTGAGTCTATCATAAAGAATGTTACTCCTGCTATAGAAGAGGAAAAGGTTGAAGAGTATTTCACATCAAACGCAGTAATTACAGTAGTGATTAATATACAGAATAAGAAAGCATCAACAGGCAACATGAAACAAGGCTACATGGTTTTCACAGTTTTTAATGGTGATGTAGTTAGTGATGATACATTCAAAGGTGAAGACGATAAGATATATGGTCTTACTGAAGCTGGACTAGATCAGTACTTCAGTATAAGATAAATTGGAACAACGATAAGGAGATTACAATGGCAAAGTTAGAAGATTTTAGTGAAGCACAAAAAAAACGTGCTATAGAACGTTTGGAAAAATTAAATCCTTTAAGTCTTAAAAGGCCTTTACATAAGGGTGAAGAAAATATAGCTTCTAAAGTAGAGGAACAAATATTTAAAAGACAGGCAGCATTGAAAAGAGAAGCTGGAGACTCTTATTCATTTTCAATGGATTCTACAGCAGGTGTTTCAAGAGTACCCATTCTATTTGTAGACCCACTATTTGACCCAGTCTTGTTGTTATTTCCTACAGGCGATCTTGAACAATTAAATAAACGGTTACGACATTATTATATGTATCATTATTTAGTAGGGAATTTAATAGACCTACACAGCGAATTTCCATTGTCTGATCATGTGCTTGAATGTGAAGATGATAGCATAAAGAAATATTACAATGATTTCAAAGACAGAATAGGTGCATTAGATATAATGACACAACAGTTAAGAGGTTATCATTTATTGGGAGAAGCAGTACATTATGGGAACTGGGATAACAATAACTTTGAATGGGAAAGCTTCACACAGTTCCAGCCAGAAGATATAGAATTGATGGATACGTTTGTAAGTCAACCAGTATTCTTCTTGAAAGTAAAGAAAGACTCTGAAATAGGAAAGATAGTAAACAACACTTCAGATATGGTAGCAAGAGCAATCACTGAATTACTTCCAGATAAATTAGTATCAGCAGCAAGGACAGGAAGAAGGGTGCATCTCGATTCAAGCCGAGTTTTGTACTTTGCTAATAAGCCAGAAGGAAGTATGAAGCGTGGACATTCATTGCTTAAAAGATGTTTGAAAGATCTAGTGCATGAAGATAGGTTAAGGTTACTTCAACAGAGTTTTATTGAAAGACATTCAAAGCCAATTAAGATATTTAAAGTGGGTTCAAAAGAACTTGGTTGGATCCCATCAGACAGGCATATGGTGAAACTGCAGAAGTTACTTGCGCAAGCAGCAAATGACCCTGATTTCAATTTAATATATCACCCATTCTTAGAGGTTGATTATGTAGGGACAAAAGAAAAGATCACAAACCTCAGTGAAGAATTCGATGATGTACAGAAAAAGATTATGGTAGGATTATTTGCTAATGATGCATTAGTGCATGGGGAAGCCACTACTTACGCATCTAGTACTGTTCAGCTTAAAATCATAATGTATAGATACTTAGCACAGAGGGCGAAGCTGGAGAACCTTTGGAAGTATAGAGTGTATCTACCATTAGCAATGAAGAGGGGATTTGTAAGAAGGAGTAAAGCAGAGATAGATCACAATCTACGAATTAATAGTAAGCTTGATAAATATATAAAGGTTAAAGGACAGGATAGATTAATTGAAGCAGAATTTGTAACAGGTTCTCAAGGACAGAGACTTAATGGTGATGATGGTAAACCTTTATTAAGGATAGGGAATTCTGTTTATAGAGGCAGTGAATATGATAAATATATAATCCCAGAATATATTTGGCAGAAGAGGAACTTAGTAGACAGTTCATCTGAAAGGGACATGTTAAGACAACTTAGAGATAATAGTGAAATTCCATTTGAGATGATTGCAGATGCAATGGGTTGGGATATGAAGCATATTGAAGACATGCTTAAGAAAGAACAGTCAACAGTATTTGATCCAAAATACCGTGCAATAGTAGATGAAAAAACAAAAGATGATGATGCTTATAAAGAGCAGATACTTTTAAAGAAGACTCCAGAAGAGGCATTGAAAGAATTAGAAAGACAAAAGCAGAAAGAGAAAGCACCAGTGGTTGAACAAGAAACAGCAGAACAACCTGAATTAAAAATTCCTGCTAAAGAAGAGACCCCAGAATTACCGCCAGAAGAGGGCGAAAAGAAAGAACCAAAGAAACCCCGAACACCAGTAGGTGGCGAGGAAACGATAAAGGAATAAACGATGAATGGTATACTCATTCCTGTTGTAACAATCATAATTGGTAGTGATGGTAAAGAATATACGACAGTTAGAACAATATTCTATACAGCTGATTATTCAACTCGTAATTGGTTAGATGAGGACTGCTATGAAATTAATAATCAAGAGCCATGAGGGTGAATTTGAAGTTGATACATCAGACACAATAACAATTGGAGAATTAGTAGAAGTAGCAAGAAAACATTTCAAGCTTCAAAAACGCGGACATTATGTGTTAGGTAAGTTCAATCACGTATCCGTTGAATTTATGGCTTCATCAAGATTATCAGAGTTATGTTTAAAAGATAATGATGTGTTAATCTTTGAAAACTATACAAGTTAACAAAAAAGGCTTAATAATAAGATAAGCATAGGAGGGATTCAATGAGTCAGGTTGAAGAAAGAGTAAAAGACTTGATTGATGAATTGTCAGGAATAAGTGGAAATGAAATAGTTTCTACTGATCGTATTGAAGAAGATTTATGCATTGATGAATTAGATAAAGTAGAATTGATGATGTCTATTGAAGATGAATTTGTGCTAGATGGAATATCAGATGAAGATACTGAGAAAATAAAAACAGTGCAAGACTTAGTGGATTATGTAGAGAAGAATAAACAAGATGAATAATAGAATGACTGCATCAGAATACCTTAATACTCATTGCCCTTGCGGAATGAAACTTGATAGTACTTCTACCATTCCTTCTTATCTTCAAACTATATATCATAATAATGAAATAGTTTATGCAATTTGTATGCATGGGCATGTAGTAATTGATAAACTAAATAAAGGAGAGAACAATGAAAATCGAAACAAGGAAGAAGCGGACATTCAAAGCACATGAAGAAACAGTAATTGTATTAGAGTCATTTGATGAAATAGCATTCATGAGGGATATAGTCGATGCATATATCTTTACAACTACAAGCGATGAACTGCAGCCCACAGCAACAAGAGAAAGATTCGTTAATGATTTAAAAGCTCTTTGCGAATCAAAACTAAAAGAATAACATGCAACTTACTCATTGTTTAAATTGCACAAAGAAAATTCCTAAGTCAAAGCAGAAACAAGGACTTCGGATATACTGCACTAAATGCAGTAAGATAGTAAATAAAAAACAGATTAGTAAAAGGGTTATGAAGTTTTATATATTTCACCCTGAAAAGAAATATAGATGGTGTAAAGTTTGTCAATCATATGGAATGCGACGTAAGATTAAAGATGGAATTAAAATATATCATTGCAAAAATTGTAATGAGACATGGAGCAGAAAATGAAAACAATAACATCAGATATAATCATTGATCTAATTGCAATAGGATTAGTATTAACAACTGTAACATTAGTTGGCTGTATTCATCGACCAGCAACAACTATCACTACTACTGTAAGTACAGGAGCAGTGCATGTTGATGTGCCTATAAACAATACAGGGGTTGACGCCAGTTCAGCAACAATAAATGCTAATGATAATAAGGTAGGGGTCAATGATAACAAAGCAGGCGTCAATGATAACGTAGTAAAGGATAATAAGGTTTATATAGAACACATAGTTTATGTCCCATCAGCTACTGTAGTAGGAGTAATAGGAACATTGAAACCGTGGCAGTTCATTTTTATTGTGTTAGTTTTAGCTGTAGTTGGTATAATATGTTTTATGATTTATATTAATAAAAAAAAATAAAGGAGGATTTATGGTAAGAGGAAAGTTTGTAGTTACACAGATCAACATTTATAAAGGAAGTAAAAAAGAAGGAGACAAGTGGGTTGAATGCGAAGGTAGGACAATTTATTTAAGTCCAGTAATGGAAGGATCAAAAGAGAATGAAATATTTGGCAATGCAAGTCCATGTGGAAAAATTGAAATATCTATTTTAAATTCAGATGCATTTAATCAGTTTGAATGGAATAAAGAATACTATGTCGATTTTACAAAGGCAGAATAAATGAAAGTAAAAGTTTGCGTTACTATTCCTTCAAATCTTTATATCTTAATGGAAGCATTCAGAAAAAAGATTAAGATGACAAGAAGTAAGTTCATTGAAAAAGCAATCAACAATTTCTTGGGCCCTACATATGACATAAAAGAATTGAAGAAATGGAAGAAAGTTTACAAAGCATTAGAGAAAGACGATATAATAACCAGCAGGGAAATGATGAAGATAGTAAACAAAACATTACCAAAGAAATAAATGTTTACCCGATACAAAAATATAAATAAAAAAACTAGGGTAAAAAAGGAGAACAAAATGGAAACAGATGCAGAAATTATTAAAGGGTTAGAAATGAAGAACAAGAAGTTAGTAGAGCGAAATGATGAACTACAAAAAGAAAAGCAAGATTTACAAGCAACAGTAGATGAGTTATATGTACCATTAGCATTTGAGTATAAAGAAGGAAGAAAAACATTGCTAATAAAACTTGGATCAAAAGAACGTGGTTGGTTTCCAAGCGGTAGACATTTTGCAGCAGCACAGAAACAATTCAAAGCTTGTATGTTGGATAAGAAATTCAATATCATATTATATCACTATGCTATTGAAACACAAATAGTAGAATAAACGGGGTATAGCTCAGTTGGCTAGAGCACACGGTTTGGGGCCGTGGGGTCCGTCAGTTCGAATCTGACTACCCCGATTTAAAAGGAAGATTTATGCCAAAAGGACAAATTGCTTGGAATAAAGGATTAACAAAAGAAACAGATGAGCGAGTTGCATTAATAGGAAAAAGCTCGGGTAGGACAAGAATAGGAATGGTAGGATCGTTTAAAGGAAAACATCATTCTAAACAATCACGTAAAAAAATTAGTAAGAAAATGATGGGTATGGTACATTCTAAAGAACGTCGTTTAAATGAAAGTAAAGGATATAATCATTCTGAGCAGCATCGTCTTAAAATAAGTATAGCAGCAGCTAAACAAGCTATACAAAATAAACAAGATCATAAATGGAGTTGGGGTAAATCGGGTTGGTTTTATTCTAAAAAGAATAATAAAAGATTTAGATATTTATCTAGTATTGAATTACAATGTTTAAAATTTTTAGAAAGTAAAGAAGATGTTTTAAAATATCAAACTAATCCATTAAGAATACTTTATACATATCAAATGCAACAAAGAAATTATATACCCGATATTTTGGTTGAATATAATAATGGTAAAAAAATATTAATAGAAGTAAAGCATAATAAAGGTTTGAAGAATAATATAGTTCAAATTAAAGCAAAAGCAGCTATAAAATATTGTAAAGAAAATAATATGGAATATAAATTTTATACAGAGTCTAAATTGCTGATGTAGCTTATATGAAAAGTAAACTTATAGAAGATGATTTTATAGATAACATTCCGCATGAGCAGAATAAAATAGGTGCAAAAATGAGTGCTGATATAATTAAGGAAATCATAATAATCAGACAATGCAGTAAATGTGGATCATTAGATGTAACACCAGTTCCTGGCGATAATGTAATGTATACATGTAATGAATGTAGTGAAGAGATGGTACCTACAGAAACAACAAAAGAAGAACTTAAAAAAGAGGAGACGAAAATGGTAAAGGAAGAAAAGAAAGGTTGCAGTGAATGCGGCGATAAAGTTCTTGCTAAAGGATTATGCAGCAAACATTACTATTCGCCTGCATCAGTGCTTTTAATGGATGTGCAAAAAGGTGGTGTTGGACATAATCCTGTGCCTGCAGGACAATGCCCTATAGCAAAACCTGGTGATAAGATTAGGATTAAGCAAGTCGATGAAGTTGGCAGATATAAATTACTTCCTGTAAAAACTTGTGCTACATGTATACATATGCATGTTTGTTTTATACTTCAAGCAAATAAAAAAATAGATATACATGAAGTAGTATGCGAAAATCATAAGGAGTAACGAAAATGAAAAAACGAAAAGTAGGATTTGAAAAATATTTAACAGAAACTTTAGATGCAGACATAGAAAGCAAAGAATTGTTTTTAAAGTTGTTTTACAAGCAACCTGTTACAACACAATTAGCAATGTTTCGTAAAGGAATGGGGTTATCCCAAGTAACATTAAGCAACAAAGCAAAGTTAAAACAATCAGGTGTAGCTAGGTTTGAGAAAGCAGAAGCAAATCCAAGAGTACAAACTATAGAAAAAATAGCAAAAGCATTGGGAGCTAAAGTAATTTTGGCTACTCCACGAATGATCGATGTTTTAATTAACAAGGAATTATTGGCACAAGGCGAAGCATATTTTTCTAGTATAGTTTTTGGTAAGAAAAATATTAAACTTGAAGATTATGTTTCTGATAAATTTAAAAAACCAGCAGATAAAAAACGGTTAGATAAAGAGTATTGTCTAGCAAAGAAAGAACTCGAAAGAGTAGAAGCAAAGAATAAAATTAAAAGGAGGAAGTAAACAGTGAAAGGAAAAGTCAAATGGTTCAATGAGTCCAAGGGTTATGGGTTCATCACAAGAGCAGATGAAGGTGGAGATGTATTCGTGCATTACAGCAGTCTTATTACTGACGGTTTCAAAACATTAGCTGAGGGACAAAATGTTGAGTTTGAAACTGAAGACACAGAGAAAGGATTAAAAGCAGTTAACGTTAAAGTTCTTAGCTAATCGAAAAGAAAAACGATAAAAGGAGTAACCGATGGCTTGGAAAAAAATAGTAGCTGAAAAGGCAGATAAGTTTTTTGCTATTCACAGCAAAAGACCCAATGTAGTTATTAATCCTTCTGTAACAGAACAAGAATTTATAAATGAGCATAAACATATTTATAATCTTTTTGAGCCAGCAGAAGCAACGATACAAATGCAGAGGGTTATCAAATCATTTCATGATGGGGATTATACGATTTATGGAATGAGAGCTATTAAGCTTCCAGAACATGGGAATGATACTGTTGGGTATCAAAATTTTGATGGCTCTGTGAATACATAAATGGCAAGGCAAACCTCTATTGTTTTTTGACTGATTTCAATAGAATGATTTGCCTTGCGCCTTTTGTTGAATTATTTTGTTTACGTTTTCACCGAAATATGGTATAATATAACTAAGGAAACAAGATAAACCGAAAGGAGCAAAACATGGAAATAGAAAAAGTGGTGAAACAGTTACTAAAAGCAAAGGAAGCTTATTACAATGAAACACCTATAATGTCAGATAATGAGTTTGATAAGTTAGAAGACCAGCTCAAAGCAGCAGACCCAAACAATGAATACTTTTCAGTAGTAGGAATTCCAACCGAAGGAAAGAAAATCAAACATTCAATCCCAATGCTTTCAATGAATAAAGTTAAAACAGCTAAAGAAGCAGTCAACTGGTTTGAAAAATTAAATGTTGAAAGCAATGTTGTAATGGAACCAAAGATAGATGGGGCAAGCGGGGAAATCTTTTACAGAAATGGAAAGCTCGAATATGTTGCAACAAGAGGAGATGGTGGAGAAGGAAGGGACATCACTCATGCAGCAAAGTATCTTTCAACAATACCAAAGACAATCAGTGCAAAATGTAATGTTTATGTAAGAGGCGAATTCTACTTTCCTAAAAATAATCCAGTAGTAAAATCAAAACTCAGAAACAATGCATCAGGAATATTGAACAGGAAAACAGACCTTGAAAATCTTAAGTATCTCAAATTCGTTGCTTATCAGTTATTTGGAATTCCTCAGAAAACAGTAAGTGATAGTTTAATAGATTTAAGAGCACTGGGATTTAACATCATCTCATATAACATAAAGGATATAAGCAAACTGGAAGCAGAGTACAAATTTTATTTAGATGTTTTAAGGGATGAATGGGAATATGAAACAGATGGAATGGTACTTGTAATAAATGAAATAGGACTTCATGAAGAAATAGACAGCAGGTGGAAAGTAGAACATCATCATCACTATGCAATGGCATTGAAACCACCTTCAGAAGGAAAAGAAACACAACTGATGGGAATAAGTTGGGGAGTAACAAGGTATGGAAGTATAATCCCAGTAGCAGTGCTTGACCCAATAGAAGTTGGTGGAGTAGAAATAAGTAGAGCAGCTTTAAATAACTATCAATACTTATTGGATTTGAAATTAAACATCGGTGATAAGCTGTACATAGAAAGAGCAAACGATGTAATACCTCATGTATCAGAGAATAGAAGCGGCTCAACAAAGTCAAACATAACATTGAAATATTGCCCATACTGCAATTCAACATTAGTCAGAGATGGAATTCATCTTAAATGCGTTAATAAAGATTGTGGCGAACAAAAGATACAGCAGATAATATTCTGGTGCAGTAAAGCAGAAATGGAAGGAGTTAAAGAAGGAACAGTAAGAAAACTATATGATACTACAGCAATTCGAAACATCAAAGATTTATATCATTTAACAAAGCATGATTTAGCAATTATACCAGGGTTTGCACTTACAAGCATTACAAAGATATTAAATGAAATAGAGAAATCAAGAACTGTTACATTTGCAAAGTTCATTGAAAGATTAGGCATCCCAATGGTAGGAATTAAAGCAGTAGAAAGTCTTGGTATAGAAACATTAGAAGATTTCATGCATTTCAATGATGACACTTATAGGACAGGTCAAGAAGTAATGGACTGGACTTCTAAGCATATGGGAATGTTTAAGTTATTGCTCGAGGAGTTACATATCATAGACAAGGTAAAGATCGAAAAGAAGTCATCCAGGGGAACAGTGTGTATGACTGGTACAGGACCCAAAGCAAGGAAAGAACTCATTGCAGATATAAATAATAAAGGATATGAATTTGTGGACCACATTACAAATGATTTAGGAATTCTTATTTGCGAAGATATTAATGGGAATAGCAGCAAACTACAGAAAGCAAAGAAGTGTGGAATTACGTTAATGAGTTATGAAGAGTTCTTCACTGAAAGTTAATTGATATTGGGCTTAATAATATAAGGAAAGGAAGAAAAATAGAAATGAACGGTAAAACACAAAATATAATAGACATGTATTTAAGCAGAAAATATAAACCTTTTTATATTGATAATATTATGTATGGTAGAACTTTTACAAGAATAATGAAGCGTAATTTGAAAAATATCAAATCTGACCCAGGTGATGAAATTTATAAAAATGATTTTGATATGAAGTGGAATATACAAGGGGTTAATTACTTATCCAAAAAAGATTTAGAAAGCATCGCTTATTCAATTATATGGTGGGTAAATCTTGAAGGTGGTGGAACTCGTCTTACAAATCATGCTGACTCTGTAAGGGAAAGATTTACAAAAGATGCTTTGAAATGGTATAAAAAGCACAGTAAGATTAAGAAGATAAAAGAATATCCATTTGAAGTATATCTTATGGATGCTATTTGTAGGTTAGCATTGTTTGCTTTAAAACAAAAAGAATTAATGATACGAAAGAAGTTAATAGCTTAAGGAGGAAACTATGATAAGAATACAAGCTGAAATTCCATACACAGAAGAAATTAAGACACTGAGGCTTACAAGGAACCCATTCTATTACGGAATAGGTTTCTATACAGATACTGATGGAGTCGAATGGGATATACCAGCAATGGGAAATAATGGAACTGTGCGTTATGTATGTGCAAGGAAGGTGGATCATAACATGCCTTATTACAGCACCTGTTCCTGGGGGAATTCATATGGTAATCACCAATGGATACCGTATTACGTTGAAATAATAGAAGTGAAGGAGGACTCGTGGTTCATAAAAGTATTAAAAGGGTTTATAGAATATGTGACCAAGCTAAAAGTTGCACTAGCTGCAAAGCTACTAAGGAATGCCACAAGCTAGATGATATTATCAGGAAGTTAGACCCTGATAATCAATTCAATCTTTTATCTGCAGAACTCAGTGAAATGGAGAAGGGATATAAGCGACTTCAAATAGTAGTTAATAATTATAAGCAGCTTAAAAAATTGCTTGATGTAATGGATAACGGAGTTTAAAATGAAAGACAATGAAGAGGAAGTAATATGTAGTATCTGTGGAGAAACATTCATTCGTAAAATAAATATAGAAGATGTTGGGCATCCCGATATATGCAATGAATGCAGAGGTGAAGATCTTTCAGAAGGGAATGGTGATTGGTAATGGGAATGCATATTAACAAGCCAGTGATAGTACTTAATCTTTTATTAGCAGAAAGAGAAGTTGAAATTGATGGGATAGTAATGGCTATCCGCGAATTTAATAAAGTAAAGAAGATATGTACACCAGCTACAACTAATTCAGGCGATAAAATATTTGTACCAGTAGATATGCCAATGGATCTATTCATTAAACTTTGTGAAGCAATACCCGATGATAAATTATTCTTGATGACAGCAGGTAAAGCACTGCAAGATATGGCAGAAGAGAAAAGAAAGAAGAGGAGTAAGAAATGAAAATATTTAAAATCATCGTATACATATTTTATTCTATAATTTGTATAGCAGAAGGCTTATTAGTTAATAAGGTAGCAGATCATAGCCAGCATTTGGCTTGGGGTTTACTAGTAACATTTATACTGTTGCTTATCAGTACAGAATTAGTAGAATTAACAAGGAAATTGAAATGAAGGAGTTACGAGACATCTCCGAAATTGGCGAAAGCCGTATGGGCGAAATACCCGTTAATCAAATAGTCTCCGCGTCAGGGATGAAGAAAGGTGGGACTAGTAGTGTCCATCCTCTAAAGAGTGTGTAATAACTCATCTGCAATGCCTGACGTAGTTTGGTAGAGATAATAAGGAAAAATAGAATATGGATTTTAAAATAGGCGATCATGTAAAATGGGAATGTAAAATCTGTGATTGCATGCATGCTGGAGTTATAATAGATATACATGTTGATGGAATAAATATTGATAAGGAAGAAATCAAAATGGCGAAGATTAGATTAGGTGAAGATCTTGAAATGATAAGTGGAACTATTATAGAAGCATATACAGGAGATTTAACAAAGGAGTGAGAAATGAAAATTAAAACGAAGTATAATATAGGAGATCATATAATATACCTTTATCATAGTAAGAAAAAGCATGGGTTGATTGTAGCTATTAAAATTGATCTAGAACAACGAATATTATATAGAGTTTATTATAATGCTACACATGCATGGGTTTATGAAAGCCAAATAGAAGGAGTGGAATACCAATGATAATAAATAAACTAACAAAGATTTGTCATGGACAATGGTCATTAGATGATATAGCAAGAAGAGCAGTATATTTTCCAACACTCACTGAATGCACATTTGAATGTGATTTTGGAATTATACATGTGAAGGAAGAATTATATGATGCTTTTCTAAAAGCAATATTTGCATTACCAGAAGAAGATAGAAAGAAATTAAACATCTCATTTGAAGAGTCACGACCAGATGTTGCATTTACACCACCATTTAATTACGAAAGATTTAGATATGATAATGTTACAAAAGGAGTAGTGAAATTTTAAAGGAGGAACGATGGCTAGTAATTCAATACCAGACGATGTTGTATTCAGTACATGCAAACCAGGGAAAGGCGCAGAAACTTGCAGATATTTAGCTATGGGCTCAGAAGGATTTGAATGTTTAAAGAAAACAGATCTCAAATGGAATTTAGATGCAAGAGTAGCAGCTGATAATATAGTAGCACGCGGAGATAACTGTGAAGGAAGATAAATGATTTCTTATTATGTAGATGATAAAACAGGTAAAGATATTAATCGTCGAAAAGGAAAGAACCCTAAGAAACCGTGGAAGACTTGGCAATATGCAGTAGATCATATAACAATAATTCCTTGTATATTAAGGTTTAAACCAAAATACCCTGTTAAATATATAACAGCTACTTTTGATTTGAACAATCTAAAAAGGAGGAAACGATGAGAAAATTAGGTTGGGTATTAGTTGTGTTAAGTATTGTGCTGTTTACTGTTTATGGGTTTGGTGCATTATCAGTACATAACAGGGTAATGAATTCAAGCTTAGGTTATTGGAATTTAGCAGACAAGTCAAGTACGCTAGAAGCAAAATGCGATAACATTGACAAGTTCGTTGCAGCTATTAATAAGGAAACATTTACAACTAACAATGCATGGCTTTATCCCAATATCAATAATAGCATTGAATATAATAAAGCGGCATTACTAACATTACAGAAGAGACTACATGAAATAAAAAGGCTGGATCCGAATTCACTTGCATACGCTACAAGTATTCAGCAGATAACAGCGCAAGAACAAGGTGAAGCTCAATATATGATAGGTGAAATTTATGGATGCTTATATAAAGCAACATACCCAATGTATTGGGGCTGGTTATCTGCATTGATACTTACTTTATATAGCATTATTTTTATAGTTGGATGTGTTTTTTGTAATTGGGATTAATTATTCTATTTACGTTTTCGCTGAAATATAGTATAATGTAATTAAAGGAAAACGATAAATAGGAGGAAATGAAAATGATTAAAGTAAGACCGGAATCACAGGCATGGAATGTTTTGGTAGATCTTTGGGAGCAAGAGGAACAGCATCCTGGTATATTTGATAAAGAAAGAAAAGAAAGAAGAAAAGGTGCTGCATGGAAGAATAGTAATATTTGTAAATCTATAGAAAGACATAAAAAATAAAATAGGAGGAACGATGAAATATAGCGAAGGTTTTTTTAAGAAAGCAGAATCTTATGCTAATGAATGTTTATTGGGATGTTTGAAAAGAAAGCATTATTATTCAATTGATTGCGAAGTTCCTGATGAGCTAGGGATTAAATGTCCTTTTATAAAAGTTTGTAAGCACATAAAAAAGTTGATTAAATAATAAAGGAAAACAGAAATGAAAACAAAAGAAAAGAAACAAGAAGTAGCTAAAGCAAATCAAGAGACTCATGATAAGCTTACACCACAGCAGAAGATAGCAAAGCTGGATGCAAAGTTTGGTGTAGGAAAAGGTGCAAAGAAAGAACGAGCAAGATTGATAGCATTATATATTGGTTTAAATCATCTATAATATAAAGGATAAGCCTGGAGACATGGTGAAAATCCATCTGGATGAGAAGCAAAACAATACGCTCCTCGGCAATCGTCTAGTAAGGTTCACAGCCTGTGAACAAATATAGAGGACACCAGGCACCATCAAAATGAGGATAGTAATATATAAGCACCCATTGCAATTAAAGATTTCAATTAATAAGTTCGGCAGAGGAATTGCTGTCTTTTTCTTTGGATTAAGCTTATATATTTATATGTACGGCAATACTGAAAGAGATAAGGTTCTATGGTATACAATGTTAACATGGTAAGGAGAAAACAATGGGAAATGTATTTAGCTGGTTTAAACATGTAATGGGAATAGGCAGGTGGGAGAAACCAAAGACTGATGCAGTGATAGAGAAATTAATTGCAAAAACAAGAGGTCCAAGTGTGGATCAGAAAACAGCGGATTATAATAAGATGCTAAAACATCGAAGGGAAAGAGTAAAGTTTGCTAGAAGGACAAGGAAGATAAACATTGCATTGGAGAAACAATAACTCATGATAAAAAAGAAACGACCAGACTATAGAGGCTTCATGCTACATCTAAAGGATTTAGATAAATATGGAATTGCGTATGGAATAAATGATTTGATAGAACTGGCAAATAAGTACAGAACACCAATTCCAAGGTTTATAGGGAGAAGGACACCGAAACTGCTTATGGTAAAAAGATAATGAAACCTAAATTAACTGTTAAGATATTAAGGGATAAGATAGGAATGGCTAGAATACATATAGACAGTGCTAAGGCTGTTATGCATTGCGCAACAATAAAGTTTCATGATGCAGAATACGAATATAATATATTACGAAAAAGATTAAAAGCAATGATAAGTAAAAGGAAAAACAAATGAAAATCTGCATTGTAGGAAGTTATAAATGGAAAGATGAAGATATTAAAGTTGCAAAGAAAGTAATTAAGTTGATCTTTGATGTTATAGAAAAATACAATGATGTAATAATCATATCAGGTGAATGTCCAAAAGGCGGAGTAGATATTTGGGCAAAAGAAGAGGCTGAAAACAGGGAAATGGAATATCAGGGGTTTTATCCTAAAGGTAATTCAAAAATGTTCTACATGCAACGTAACAAGAAGATGGCACTTACTTGTGATGCTTTATTCAGAATAGCTTCACGTGCAAGTACTACATATGGAAGTGGAATAACAATGAAATGGGCAGCAGAGCAGAAGAAACCTTTTTATAACATAATCGTAGCAAATTATATCAATACTGATGAAATTAAAAAAGGCATTAGAAAAATATTAGACTCAATAACAGAGAGGAAATAATGGTTAAGAATAAGAGAACAAAGAAAAAGAAATCATATGAAGTTATTATAGCTATGGTATTAACAACAAAAATGAAAGATGGTGAAAGAACAACAATACCCATAACACACTACGATGATAGTGATCTAGACAAGCTACAAGCTATAGTAATTAAACATGTCAACTGTATATTTAAGAAAGGAAAAGAGATATGGAGAAAATAAATGGGCAGGTGTATTTATAGATATAGTGTAAAAATATATTATCCAAAAATTCATATGGTACAACTTTGTCAATTAAAAGAAGCAGCGTATGGTGGCGATTATAATAAGACAGCATGTAATAGTATAAAGAAAGATTGTCCAATTCTTAGAATGGTTAATAGAGTGGAAGAGATAAGGAGAACAAATGATAATAACAAACAATGATATTTTGGGATTGTGTTTACTTGGGTTAGTAATAGTAATTTTTGGAATGGGAAGTGGAGGAGGTGGTGGAGGATGTGGAGTTAATCCTCCTCCTAAAACACCGAGACCAGCAAATCCACCGCAAGGACAAGAGACAAGAATAATAACATCAATAGGTGATAACAAAATAGCGCACCAAGAAATGAGAACTTTACAACCACCTCCAGCTACAAAGGAGAAACAATAAGAAAAACGAAATAGCAGAACAAGAGGATAGTATGGAATTTTTTGGTTTAATATTTAAAATAGTCTTTAGTATATTTGCACTGATTATACTCTATTATATATCTAACTATTTTTTAGGTCCAGTTCTATTTTATCTATTTGAAACTGAAGATAATTTATTCTGGTTTGTAGTGGTAGGATTAATAGCTGTATTTTGCTGGAAAAAGGAGGGATAAATGTTATTAGCGGATTGTCTTGGTAAAAGGATTTTGTATGATGTTAGATATAGTGAATATGGTATAGATGAAGCAACAGTAGTTGAAATATCTCCCAACAAAGAATATGCACGTTTAAGACATCCTAATGGAAACTTTACTTGGGAAAGAATAGAAACTTGGAATGGAAAACATCATGTAGTAGATACATTGATAATAAAGAATGGTGCACTATCAATACAAAAGATTATGCATGTGATGAGAACAGGTAAACCTTTAAAGGAGAAAAAGTAATGGAAACATTGCGTATATTAATGAAGGATCCAGGCATGGCAATATTCTTAATCATATTAGGAATATGTGCTATTGGGTGCATCATAGGAATATTCTATTCAATATTAAGGAACGACCCAGAAAGACCGTTCTAAAGGAGAAATAACATGGATTATATGGGAATGGATCCAGCTTTCGTTTGGTATAGCTTCTCATTCTTTATATTTTTAATAATAGTGTTTAGTAGTGCTATGGTTTACTGCAAGCATAGAACAGAAAAAGGTCTTGCAAGATATTTAATTGTTTATCCTATTTTTTTAACAATCGCTGCAGGTTGGTGCTACCTACAAGCAGGAATACCAGTATTTGTTAGTAGCGATAGTCTTACATTATTTTGTGCTGGCTTCTTTTTTATAGGGGGATTTATAGTATTCATGGTTATTTATAACCAGATGAAAAAAGATTTAGGTCCTAGAATTGATATTAAAATTAAATCAAATACACAACGGGATAATAAAGGAAGATTTAAGAAGCAGAACAAAATGACTGCAGATGAAATTGCAAGTATAGATACAATAGATTAAAGGAGAAACAATGGGAATGTATGATAATGTAACAGGCAAATGTCCCTACTGCGGAAAAGAGTTTTATACACAAACAAAGTTATTTGGGTCGATGATGATGAATTATACAATAGGCAGCCGGATATTTGAAAACTCATTAGCGCTTTATGCATCAGTATTACTTAAGGATGTTTGCTTTGAATGCAGGCAGCCAATAGTTATGATGATTGAAAACAACATAATAACAGCATTTAAAAAAGTAACTGAAGAAAAACCAATGTATATTGAAGGACCGTGGGGCAGCTTTGAAAAGAATGAAGAAGCTAATGCTGTAGACAATGATGGCAACCCAATTAAAACAGGGTTCAGCGGAGGAACAGTATCAAGTGTAATAGATGCTCCATTAGACAGTCATATCATAGACGTAATAAAAGAAAGAATACGGTGCATTGATTTTGGACACCATGATATAAATAGCTTCTGTACTGAAAAAGAGTTCTTAAATAACTTATTAATATTAAATGAACGAGCAGCTAAGCTACCAGCACATAGCTTACCGCCAAAAGAGATATATGATGTATTACATGCAGCAGAAGAGAATGGAATAAATATCCCACTTACAGTTGATGAATGGTGGAAGAAAGAAACGGAGATAAACGAAATGAACAAAGGATTTACATTGCCTGAACTGGTAATTACAACGGTGATAGTAATAGTTATAGGGTTCTTATTCTGGAAGTTTGTATTGACTACAGTAATTAAATTGATAATGTAATGAAGATACGAAATAAAAAACAATATTTCAAAGAATATAATTGTGAGAAAGAGCTTAAACAATTCTGTAAATATGTATTCAAAGATTTAGAACTTAAGGGCTGGAAAGTTAAGAAAGCAAAAGATAGTTACTGTAACCAAAGAACAAAAACTATCACATTAGCTGAATATCACTTTGCAGGATTATATCTTTTTGATGCTAAGATATTCTTTCTGCATGAAGTAGCACATATATTTACATATCCGAAAGATCATTGGCATGGAGATTTATGGCAAAATAGATACAAAGATCTAGTTTTTAAATTCATCATACATGAAGGAGAAGTATATTAAAAGGAGGAGTAACATGTGGATAACTAGGAAATATATTCAAGAACATGAAGACACAATCTTTGTATTTGGAGACAATGTAGAAGGTTATGGGAATGGAGGACAAGCAGCAGAGGCACGTGGAGAAAATAATGTAATAGGCATTCCAACTAAATGGAGTCCCAGGGAATTCTTCAAAGATGAAGACTATGATAAGGTAATACCCATTATTGATGCAGCATTCCAACAGATTAAATATCAACTGAACATAATGGGATTTAATATAGTATTCTTTCCAGACATCGGCAAAGGACTTGCAGAGCTTCCAAAGAGAGCACCCAAAATCTACCAATATATTAAGGATAAGATAGAGAGCTTCTAATGCCCAATCCAGAATTAGGTCAAGTTGTCCAAGCCACTCATTTCAAATGTCCCAAGTGTAAAACAGATAGATTCATTCTAGATAAGATGGGTTTAATCTGCACTATATGTAAGGCATTCTTTAGTGCAGCATATATCAATTACGATAATGATAACCAACAAAACGGAGTAGATATTTATGCTGATAATATAAACCAAGCTGAAAGTTCGACGAAATAAAGCTTAATAATTAAATGGGAAGGATAAGAAGATGGTATCTATTAAACTAACAAAAGAAGAATATGAGCTTTTGAAAAGTCCAGAGATGCAGAAATATTATATATTTAAAAAAAGTAAAGCATCACACCAGCAATGTTTAAATGCAGCTCTTACTGAATTAAGCTGGGGTAAATTCATGCAGCCCAATCATATAGATAAAACAAGATTTCCTTATCCTTTATTAAAAGAAGCACATGGGGGATTTGATTATACACGTTTTGCTGTAATGATAGATATTAAATCAACAACTATAAATGTTAAATATGTAGCAAAATATTTTCAATGCTCTATTGATGCAGGACAAATAGATCAAAAATGTGAGATATATGTTTTTATATTTGTAAACATTGAAACTTTAACTTGTATAATTGCTGGATATATTTTAAAGAAAGATTTTATTAAGAAAGCAAGGATAATTAATCCCGGTGAATTATTAGGTAATAAAAAGCCAGCAGTTAGAAAAAGCTATACTGTTGAAGTACAAGATTTGATATTAATAGAATCACCAAGGAATTTTAGTATTGAGATGAAAGCATTAAGTAAAAAATTAGGTTATTATAAGAAATGGAAAGAGAATCATGATTTACATCTTAATTTAACAAAGATGAAATCTAAAACAATGCATGCAATAGATTATGATGATGAAGATGATGAGGAATAAACAATGTCAAAACCAGAAAGAGTTCATATAACAAAGAAAATTATAAATGAAGCAGTTGGACGTTTTAAAAAAATTGTAGCTGGCAGGTTATACCAAAAGGGATCAGGTGCTTTCATAAACAATCATGAAACTCTTGGCATTATTACTGAAGAATATTATGAGTTGATAGAAGCAGTAAAAACAGATGATGATGAAAAAGTATTACATGAATTACAAGACATAGGCGTTGCTTGCATTTTAGGTTGGATAGGTATAGTATTAGGATGGAGGGAAATAGATAAATGAAAACAATATACAAGTATGTAGTACCTCATGATGGCACTGAAATACAAATGCCAATAGGTGCAGAGATATTAACTGTTGCAATGCAAGTAGGTGAAATATACATCTGGGCAATAGTTGATACTGATAATAAATTTGAAACAAGAAAATTTATAGCCCAAGCTACAGGAAGAGAAATGCCAGAAGGCAAATTAAAATATATAGGAACTGTATTTATAGGGACTATGCTTATGGAGTTGGTGTTTCATGTGTTTGAGAAGCTGAAGGAGTTACAGTGAAAAAAGAAATAATGAATTTTAAAGATGCTATTAACATACTTAAAAATCTTACTGTTAATGATAAGAACGAATCTATAGATATAGGTATAAATCAATATGACGGTATTTATGAGCATGGTGAATTACATATAGATTTTGGTTTAGGAAATAGTTTTGAAGAAGCAGTAATTAGTGCTGCTAAGGAAGTAATAAGAAAATATCCAGAATATTCAAAATATTTAAGAATGCCAAATGATAAAATTTTAGAAAATTTTGAAAAGTTTAACTTGAGATAAGGAATTGCAATGAGAAAAGCAATTGACATATGTGTTATCCCTTGGCATGAACGTTGGGCAGTCAAGAAGGACTCCTGCAAGCGACCAATAGTTACTTGCCAATATAAATACCAAGCAATTCATATTGCTGAAGAGCTGACCATCTGCGATAGGATGCCGACATCAGTAAAGATAGGATTAGATGATAGGTTATTCAATAGGGCTAAAATCCATTATTTAGTAAGTTATAAAAAAGGAAAGATAGTAAGAACTGGTGTACATAAGTTGGTAAAGAAATTAGCACCAGCATTTGCTGCACCGCTTCGGATAAGATTGGATTATCAAGGAATTGCTAAAAGGTTGGTTCGTTCATTTAAGAAATTTAAAAGTAAGCTTCCAGTATACGATAAAGATCTGCCGAAACGAAAAAGGAGCAAACGATGAGAAACGAACAAGAAACAATCGAACAGTATAGAAAAGAAGAGAAAGAAGTATTTAGCTTTGCAGAGGACTTGCTTGAATTCGTAACCTTTGAAGCGGCTAAAGAATTCATAGAACCAAAGCTTCTTAAAGATTATGAAAGCGGCAAAGAGAAGTGGACATTTACAAAACCTACAAGAGCAAATATATTAAAGAAAATAAGGGACTACATGGAATTCGCATTAGGGAAAGCAGAAGACCACAGAGGATTATCAGCGGAAAGATCTATAGAACATTTCAAACATTGGGTCTGGCTGCTTGGCGATAAGGATTATAAAGTAATTAATTGGGAGAACTATACCAATTATGGTACACCAATATTAAAACAAATCTGCGAAGTATATGAAATAGACTTTCCTGAAGACAATCATAAATTAGTGAGTATGTCACAAGGAAAGAAATGCGACATTGAGTGCGAAGGATGTGGAGAATGAAACAAAAAACTATAGCAGTAGATTTCGATGGAGTACTAGCATCATATAATGGCTGGAAAGGTTTTGATGTATTGGGACGACCCGATGCTTATATCATTACATTGTTACATGATTTACACCAAGAGGGTTGGAAAATAATAATCTTCACAACACGACAAGATACCCCTACATTAAGGGAATGGTTAAAGATATATGAAGTACCATTTAATGAAATAAATAGAAACTCAGATAATCCTGAATGTACATCTATCAAACCTATCTATGATATTATATTAGATGATAGAGCAATAAACTATCACGGGCAAAATGTTAGTGAAATAAAAGATCAGATAGCGGAAGTATTAGCAAACGATGAGAAACGAAAAGATAAAGAATGACAAAAGTTAAATTACAATTTATGGTAGCAGATTTAGATAGGGTTGCTTATGTTCCTAATAGGGTCAAGATAAAAATTACAGACCCTGAAGCAATATGTATTACAGGCATGTTGGGTGAAAGCGGCAGGAAGCTTGTCAAGCAAGGAATATATTTTTACTTCACAAAAAGACTGGCTAACAAACTTATCAGAATGGGTGTCGCTGAAAAGGTAGAATAAAAAAGCTTAGTAATAAAATAAGGGAGCAATAAAATGATTTACATATCTACAGGAACAGTTGCTATGAGCCAAGATGCAAGACAGTTCTGGATTACTGCAGGAAGTATAGGAATAGTTCTTGTAGTAATTCTTGCACTTATAGGAGTTGGTTTTTTAATAAGCAAAACAATTAAAAACGCTTAAGGAGAAACAAATGAAACAATCAGCATGGAAAAAATTAGTAGAACTTATTAATTCATTTAATACTACACCGCTTATGCACCCAAGAGTATCAAGGAAATATATAATGAAGACTTTGCAACCTTGCAAAGGATGTACTTTAGACAATTATAAACTGATACTTATGAAGTTAGGATATCTTAAGAAGGTACATGCAGGTGTTTATGAAATAATGAATAGAATACCAATGAGTCTTACAAGTGAAGAAGCATGGAAGCAATGCGGCTATCACAAAGGAAAACGAAATGCCAGAAGCAGAAAGAGTAAAATCAACAGGTAAATATAGCTATACCATAATGTTTTGTAATGCTGCTTATGGCAGGGAATTTAATATAAGAGCAAATAATATATTTTCTGCAATTAAGAAAGGGACAGACGTTATAAAGAAAAGAATAGCAAAGATAAATCCAGAGTTTGAAAAAGACGGACAGGATATCCCATTAAGAATATGGAGAGATTGGGAATAAGGAGAAACAAATGAAACTTGGAATTGAAGTAGATTTAAAGAGGTTAGAAGACGGTAAATGGCATGTGATGGATGTTCAATATCTTAGTGTTAATCCAGACGAGAAAGAAAATCAAGAGAAAGATTTATTATTTCAAGGTATAGCATCACATCTTAAAGCTACAACATTTAGTCATAGGATAGTTCCAGATGTGCCGGAGACCAAATGAATAAGAAATTATCTAGAACTAATGAGTTAAGAAAAGAAAGTGGTAAAGTAACTAGCAATGATGAATTGGTAGCATTCTTATATGTGCTTATGCGGGACCATCTTCCTTGCGGACAAGTAGAACAAATAATCCAAGATAATATTCTTGCGCAGAAAGAAGAAAAGATTACATTTAGTAATGGCTATCTTGCAAACTATGCTAAAAATTTAGCTAACATTTTAAGGAGGAACAAATGAACAGAACAGATTGGGTTGACATTTTTGTTAAATTGTTATTAGCGGGGTTAAGTGCAGTTGTATTGGGCGTTGCAGGTAAAACTATAGAGGCTATTCCTAAATTAGCAATTTATAATGGAATTAAACATGCATGGGAATATCTAGTTTGGATAGTGCCTATAAGTATTCCTAATGCGTTGCTTTCAATAGGTGGCTGGATAATAATAGCAGCTGTTATTTCATTGATTATTTTGTTAATGATAAACATCATAAAAAAGCATATATAAAAATAAATAAACTTTCCTATTTACGTTTTCGTCGAAATATAGTATAATATAATTAAGGAAAAGGAACAAAGACAAAACGATAAAGGAGGAAAGCAATGGAACTCAAACTGGAAAACGGAAAAGTGGTGGAATTAAGTAGAGAAGATTTAATAAAACAGTTAAATCAAAAGACAGAAGAATTAAAGCAGCTTAATTTAAAGCAACGCGAAATAGATGTTAGATCGCATGCAATCCTCGATAGTTTATTACCTCAGTTAAAATCATATTTTGTTGGACTTCCTCAAGCAGTTAAAATCGCAATAGAAGATTCAAGGATAAGATTCGGGATGCAAAAACCAGATAAGGATTATGATACTGGAATATTTGATTTGAATATCAGTCATACATATTCAGAACCAGAAGTTGTAAATATATACCTTAATTATTATACAACGATGACAGATATCAATGATTCATTTGAGCTGATAAGATTAGAAGCACTTGGTGTTTTTGCTAACACGCTTAGAGATGTAACTTTTATAGGTAAAGTTACAGAAGGGTATAAAGCATATTGGAAGTTCGGCAATGAAAACTATGTTTCAGTTCATTCAGTTACTGAAAGCATCAAGAAGCTTCAAAAGCAAATTAAAGAAATAAATTTCAAAGCAAAGTTAGTTCTTGGTGTAATATTTAATACTGAAAATAATTCACATGTTCCATTTTACTTTGGTGAAAGAAGTTATTTCTACGCTGATACAATAGAAATCATAAAGATAAACGCTAAGTCAGTTAAAGTTAAATACAAAAATCCAAGATATGAAGGTGAACAGATAATAGATAGGGACTGGATGGAACGCATATTTAATAAAATAGAAGAAGTTAAGAAAATTAAAGTAATCACAAAGGATATGGTGTAACAATGGTTAGTATTGAACTTACAATAGCACATATAGAGCATTGTAAAAACTGGAACATGAGTTGTTATGAATGCGAATATAGTGGTGGTGATACTGGTTGTTATGACAGTGTAGAAATCAATGGTAAGACAAAGTATCCTAAAGATTTAACAAAGGAAGATATAAAACAGTTAACAAAGGAGCCTAAATGAAACTACAGATAGATGCGAAAAAGAATGAGCAGGGCGAATATATATTCCAAGGGCAACCTATTCATATAGGAGACGACCTGATACCCCGACAATTAAGGTCTACTAAGGGTAAAGTATTTATAAAACATATTAAAGGTATAGAAGACTCACCCAACGTTAAAGGCGTTATATTAGTAGACATAGAAGAAATTGAACTAACAACTGAACAAACAGTGCAACTATTAAAGTTAATGAAAAAGGCTTAATAATTAAATAAGGATAAACAAATGAAATGTAAAGCAACACTTATAACAAGCCATTTCAATATGCCAAGAGAGGAACCTTGCCAGAATGAAGCAAAGACAAAGGAAGGATATTGTTTAATACACGATGCAGCTAGAATGGAACAACGACGTTTAAAGAATTTAAAGAAACGTGAAATAACAATGGAAAGAAAGCATAAATTATACATAGCTTATTTAACAACTAAACAAAGGAATAACAAATGAAATATCAACCAGGCGATAGAGTGGAATTCAAAAGTTTTCCAGACAATAAGAAGGGTGAAATCATTGAAATAAGAAATGATAAATATGGTGAGCGATATCTTATTGATGGCGATAATAGAATGGGTTATAGTAGAAAAGAAGATGAAGTCATAAGACTCATCAGGAAGAAAAAATGAAACATATATTTATTATTTACGATGGAAGAGCAGCTGGTGGAGATACTGAAGATGCAAGTGTATATGAATCTTGTGATACATTACAGGAAGCACAGAAAGATAGAAAAGAAATGTTTCCTGATGGTGTAATTTATCGTTATGATATAAATGGCAAAGAGATGACAAATGAAACGTTCATGAATAATTAAAAGGAATAACATGAGCATCATATATAAAGAAAATAAAAAATTGATTGATAGAATAATTTCTGATATTTTGAAAACAAGAGATGCTGAAGGATTTAATAGTATAGCATTTATTCATAGATCAGATTGTGAAGTTATATCTCGTAAAATATTAATTAAAGAAAATATCCTATTGGATAAAATTATGGATATTGAAGATGCTGTTTGGTATAAAATTTTAGATAAAAGAGATAAAATGAGAGCGAATCTAGACAAGGAGAATTATTAATGGATAAAATTAAATACATAGTATTAGAACATTCAGCTGATATTCTTATTGAAGTAGAAGGTAAGACACTTGGTGAATTGTTCAGGAATGCAGCGATAGGAATGTGCGAAGAAGTATTAGATAACAACACAGTACATTATGAATTCGTTTGTATAGGTGGTTTATTATATTGTGAAAATATTGAATATGGTGAAATCAATGTATTTGATAATATAGAGAATGCATTAAAGAATTTTCTTGATCGTGTTAAAGAAATATTATATGATAAAAGAATGTATCCGCAAAATATTCAATTTGATGTGAATGGAATTTCATTATATAAAACTTTATTAAATCCTGAAGCAGTTTTCTGCGATGAAATAAAAGCAGTCACATTACATATGATGAAGATTACTAGGAGCGAAGATGGTATCTGGAGAACTAAAGTATTATTTGATGTATAGGAGGAACAATGGATATAAAGAAAATATTAGAAAAATTTGAACAAGATATGCATGAAGCAGGAATGGAGAGAAAATTAGGAAATAGAATAACAGGTAAAGACAAAGCATATAAAGAAGCTATAGAAGCAATTGAAGAATATGGCAAAGAACGCCGTAATAGTGGCTATCCAGATGCAAAGGACGATATATAATGCCAGAAAATAATAAAGTAAAGATTACTATAGTACTTGAAGCTGAAGTTGATGCTGATGGTAACTATAAAGCACTATCAATTGAAGAGTCTGAAACTAAAAGACTTAACGAACAGAAGCAAAAGGATAGCGAAGGGTTTAAAGTAATATATGAAGACATGATAAAGAAGTTTGCTAAGTCAGGATTATTCAAAGCTTGGGTTGATGATTTTATAAAGGAGCAAAAATGACAGTTAAAAATATGATACTTAAAAAATTTGAAGATGAATGGTCAAAAATAATGGTAATCAAAATGCAAGAGAAGTTTGGCTATACTCATGCTTTTAAAATATCTTTTGATTATGAAAAACAAAAAAGAACAATAGAATGGGGCGATGTTGATATAAGCACAACGATGCAAAAGAAATGGAAGCATTATGCAGAAGGATTAAATGATAGTTTAAGTGCAATGTTGATTATGTTAAAAGAAATAAAAACATAAAGGAGGAAACAAATGAAAATAGATAAAGATTTTCCAGATTTCTTAAAGAGCTTAGCAGAGTTCTTTGGGCCAATGCTGGGAATAATAGCTATCATTGTTGTATTGGCTATTATAAATCCTATTATACTTTTCATATCTTTAATCTTAGCTGCTATATTTAGTGCTTTAGGAATAATGTGGGAAGGTTTTAAAGATATGAAAGAGGGGCGTTATCACAGTTTCACTGGTGGTTTTGGAGTTAATGTAAATAACGTTAATGAAATTGCAGATAGTATTGCAAATAAAATAAAGGAAAAGAAATGATAAATGGAAATGATATAGTCTTAATACTCATCTTAGTGGTACTCATTGAAATCATGATAGAGGTATGCCACATTGAAAAGATTTTGAAAGGGGAAAACAATGACAAAGAAAATGAAGAACAGAATGGTAACAAAGTTTCCACTAAAAGTATTGAAAGCAAAAGCGAAGAATAAGCATGAGTTTATTTTGCCAGAATACAAAGTTAATTTCGCTGACTTGGAACATATTGAATTTGAATTGAGAATGACAGGCATTGATTTGGGTTTGGTTGATAATAAGATTATACGTAAAAGAGTTAAACACGCTTTAGAAACAATTAGCAGAATATATAAAAGCAATGAAATCAAAAAGTAATCCTTTACTTTTTCACCGAAATATAGTATAATGAAGTAAAGGAGGAAACAATGAAACTAAAAAATGAATTCATGAATGTAGAAGTAAGCAAAGACAAAACAAGAGGGGAAAAACGAATAATGCCAGCGAATAAAGATAGAAAACCAGATTACATATCTCCACAAGGCAGAAAATTTTATCTTCAAAAGATTTCTACAAATTATGCTAAAGATTTGGGATTGCAAAGAGTTCAAGTCTTTAATGTAGACAACATGCGAATAATAGTTCAAGATGGAAAAGTAGTTTATGAGAATAGTAGTATAGAAATGATAGGGGCTCATTTAGATATTATGAGTTTAAATAAAAAGGAGGCAGTCATGGCGCAAGGAAGATGTATGAAGTGTAAGAAACAAGTTGAAATCAAGAACGGAGTTGAAGTAACAATGAAGAACGGTAGACCTGCAATGAAGGGCGAATGCCCAATCTGCGGCACAAAAGTATTCTGCATTCTTAAAAAGAAGTAAATCATACGAGGCAAGGAAAGTGAAAGTGGGCTTTAGGTTACCAATGGGTCCATAACGACACTTTCCTTGTCCTCCATATGCCTATCCTATACATACCCAGCATACAGCCAGACCTCGTAGGCTCAATCTTTTCAACAATCTAACATATTACCATTCGAATCAAAATTCGTCAAACTGGGTTAACTAATAATATTATTATATAAATATATGGCTATTCTATCAGATAATGAAATTGCAGAGCTGCAAGATAACATATTAGCATCAATGAACCGTGCATTACGGGAATTAAACTTTATTAAAAGGCTACTCGATGAATACGACATTGATGCTTCATCTATTAAAAACAACATAGCTCAAGCTGAAGGGCTAAAAAAAGAACTGTTACATAAAATCGAAGTACATAATGAAGAGCAGGAGGAAAGCTAATGTTTGAAAGAAAAGGAACACCCGAAAAGATTATTGGCTTAGTTAAATTTAATGAAAAGAAAGCTACTGAAATTAAATGTCCATTTTGCGCAGCAATCGTTGGATGTGAAAATTGTGGAATTAAAAAAGTAGGCGAATTGAAAGTGATAGGCCGAATACAAGTAAGATGTCCTTCCTGTGGTAAAGAATTCGAAATATAAAAAAGGGAGAATATAAATCATGCTGAAATCGGGATATAATCAAGGCGTAGGCTTTTACAGGCAAGCAGAACTTCAAATCATATCTACACTCACTAAGCAAGGCGACTGGCAAAACTTCTTAAATAAAGAATCATCCTTCTTAAAAAAAGCTGCATTTGAATACGACCCAGAAAATTTCTTATACTTTAGAGCTAGAGCAATTTCAGGCGGAGAGAAACATGGCCCAAATGGTAATGGAGATTATTTTCCGTGGAAAGAATTACTCGCCTCATACGATACCTTTATAGGAAAAGGTTTCTACTTAGATCACAAATCAGATAATATAGAGAATGCAAAAGGAATTATTCTTGATGCATTTCCTGTGGAACCAGATGAATATATTGAATGCTTAGTTGCTGTTGATAGAAAATTAGCTCCAGATGTTTGTAGGCAAATCGAATCAGGAATTCTTAATGCAGTATCAATGGGTTGTTTGGCACAATCTGCTGAATGCTGCATTTGTCATAATGTAGCTCATAATGAAGCACAACTTTGCGATCATATGAGACCAGGTCATGCTGCTTATGTTAAAGGTAGAGAATATTCAGGGCAAGTAAAAGCTGATATGAAATTGTGGCAAGATAAAACAGCATTTGAAATAAATAAACAAATCATATTTACAGAGTTAAGTGGAGTAACAACTGGTGCAGATAAAGGTGCTCATATATTTGAAATTATAGCAGCAGAGTTAAAAGAAAAAGTAGAGCAGCTATTAAATCATTTCAAACGATATCAAGCATTAAAACAAGGAGTTGATATGGATAAGAAAACTATAAGTGAAGCTAAGCTGAAAATGCTTGCAGAAATATTAAATGTATTTGAAGAAAAGCAGAAAGGTGCTACATCAGAGGAAATGATAAAAGCACTTGGTTCGCTTAAAGAAGAAATAGCTGGAAAGCTGGGTACACTTGATAAACAGATAGAGGATTTTGTCATTGCAAAGTTTGATGAGATACTTAATGATGAAGATCAAGGCGAAGGCCCAATAATTAATGAAGCTATAGGAACTATTGACCCAGCCAAAGCTGCGACAACTGGCGATGCGGCTGCATCTGTAGTAGTTGACCCAGCCGGTAAGACTCAAGCAGAGCTTGATAAGGATGCAATATCTGAAGAAGAAGTAAAGAATAAAGAAAAAGAAGACAAAGAAAAGAAAGTAAAAAAGATGAAAAAAGAAATGCCAAAGCTTAAATCATTAATTGAAAATATAGTAAGACGAATAGTGAAGGGCGAAGATATCGAGAGGCTAGAGAAAAAAGAAACCGAAACAGGAACTGAATTAGAAATAGCACTCGGTGATGGTTATGTCCTGAAACAATGCAAGGATGTACCCAAGTTATTAGCACAGCTTTTTGACAGAGACCAAGCGACTGGAGTATACATTGAATTGCTTGATCCCAAAGGCGAAATGTCAGAGGCTGATAAAGTTGTACATTACAGAAAAAGATTAATGTTAGAAGTACCAGCAGTACAATCTGAATTAAAGGAGGAAGCAGCAATGGAACAAAAAAATGCACATTTTAAAATTGATTATGAAGATGCACAGTCAGGGTCATTGAGGGATAACTATTTTGTAGCTTCAGAAAATGGAGAAGAGAAAAGGGTTAAGGCTACTTATATTATACCTTTAGATATCCAGAAAAAAATTGAAGCTAAAGAACTGGAAGATATAATTTCAGTTGAAGAAAGTATTGAGCAAATGACAAAAGAATGCGGCGGAACAATGGACGGTTTCAGACAGTTTGTGAAATCAGCCAAAAGGGAAGCATTTTCTAGGGCTGCAAAAGAACTAATAACTTCAGTCAACCCTGCAGAAATGCCAGCACCTCCAAAGAAACAATTTGGTAAGGTTACAAAGTCAGTCAATGAAGCTGAAGAAGCTGCTGATAAGAAAGACATACCAGGCACATCAGGTGGTTCAGCTGGTAAAAGGGTAAAGGATTTTTATAGCAGGCTGCCGAATGCTGGTCCTGGCGGAGAAGATATCGTTAAAGCTATTAATCCCCAGAGCGCTCTTCTTGTTGAAGAGAATAAGAAAATAGCAGCAGACCTTAAGAAATCACAGGATGATTTAGCTGCTAGAGAAGCAGAGCTTAACTCATTGAAACAAAAAGAAACAGTAAGAGCAAGTTCAGAAACAATAGCAATGGTATTAAATGAAATCAACCAGAAACTTGGCATAGAAGTTGGCAAGGACAGGACCAAGATACTGGTAAATGCATTAGCCCAAATGGACCAGGATAACCTGTTAAAGGTGAAATCATTCATAGGGCTGCTGACAGACAAAGAGGTAAACGAAATCGAAATCGAAGAAGAGACAGGTAATCTACCTCAGATTACTGCAAGTGCAGAAGGATCTGCTGGGGTTGAAATGGTTGAAAACCTCAAAGATGCAATGGTAGCAAGAGAAAAATCCAAGTATGTAAAGAAGTAAGAAACACAAAAATCCAAGAAAGGGAGGATGTAAGAACATGGTTAATGTTGATAAAGACATTTTGAATGACCCGACAAAAACAGTGAAAGCAGGCGAAGCCATAACTTCCGGAATACCATTGACAATAAGCGCTGCAGTAGATGCGTATATTGGCCAGCTGATACTTCCAGGAGCGGAATCAAGAATTTATGGTGTAGCTCTCTTTGATCAGAACGCATATAGGAATCAGGTGATGGACACAACTGGTGGACTGTATGGTTCAGGTAAAGGAACAGTAGAAATTCAAGGTATCGTTTCTATTGGTAGGACAGTGTATCATGACCCAGATGGTACTCCTCACAATGTAGATGTATATGATGTAACAAAGACATTTGCTTATCTCGATCTCGTAGGGATAGCAATAGTCGATGGAGTTCCAGTAGTGACAAACGCGTACAGCGATGCAGATACAATCTTCGGGTATGTTGTAGGTATTCCTGAAGATCATACAAAGGGTACACCGCTTCAAATTCTTTTAGTACCTAATGCGAATGAACCAACAGCATAAAGTAAATACTTTACTCTTAGTTAAAGAGTTGAAGCAAAGAGTGTTACTCAATAATTTGAGTTAGATGACCACTCCCCCGATAAAAAGAAAAAACGATTAACAGAGTTCGAATTACAGGAGTATGAAGTTGAAACAAAAAATCGTTATATGAAAGGGAGGAACAGAGGTCATGTATACACAAAAACAAATCGATCAAATAATTAACGGCATAGTCCAGTTGTCCGACTCAGTTCGTGGCGCTGGATTACAGAGGCAAGCAGGTTTAAGTTCAGTACCAGCTCCAGAACTAGAACAATGGTTCGAGCAGACATTTGATGGTCCAAACGGACTCAAGAGAATAGCGTATGCATTCAAAGAGCCGTTGAAGATAGTAATGGATTATCAGGGTGTAGGCAGGAGAATACTGAAAGTTGACGACATGCCAGTAGGCGAAATCCCGGCGTATGATAAAGATATTCCGGAATTTGCAGCAGTCCGAATGGCACAGCGCGGCGCACCACCGCAGGTTGAGTGGGAACTTGAAAGGCTTGCAATACCAACAACTAAAATCATGGTCAATGATAAAGTTGACTATGAAGAAATTCAAATCAGAAGGTACCCTGTATTTGACAGAGCAAAAGAAAGAACAGGTATCGCAATTGCAATAGCAGAAGACAGGGAAATATTCCAGCTTCTGGAAACAGCAGCACTTGTAGGACCCAATGATAGCATCGACATTGGTACTGACCCATTCTCAAAGACAGCATTTGCAGAAGCATTTGGTATAATCACTGGTAACCAGCTTGCAGCTGGAGCCATACTGATGCATCCAAAAGATTATGCAGATATTTTGACATGGAACAGTACTGATCTTGACCAAGTAACGTTGAATGAAATAATTTCAACGGGAGCAGCAGGAAGCATATGGAATATGCCGTTCATAGTTTCAACAAAGATGCCAATAGGCGTAGCATATGCAGTTACAACGCCTGATAAGCTTGGTAGGATTCCTGAAAGGAAGCCAGTAGAACTGAAGATATTTGACTATGTTCCAAAGGCACATTATGCATTCATGGCTTGGGAACAGGTTGGATTTGGCTGCCATAACACGCAAGGTGTCGTCAAGATTTACAGATCAGCGTAAAAGATGGCCTGAGTAGTAAATAATATCAATGTAGGAGAGGTAGTAAATCTACCTCTCCTACTTTTTAAAATGAATAACACAGGTAGTTACCTTTAATATAGTTTGCAAAGCAGTAAAATAGATAAAAGGAGGAACGAACAAATGAAAGTAAAAACAACAAGAACAAAGGGATTTATTATTCAAGGGACAGGCGGTTGGTCAATTCACCCTGGAGAAGTTAGAGTTATTAGTACAGTACAGCAGAAGAATCCTAAGTTTGAACATTTAATTGACATCGGAGCATTAGTAGTTGTATCAGAAAAAACACCAGTTGCAAAACCAGCAATAACTAAAGGAAAGAAAGATGTAGTTATTGGTAATGCAAAAGAAAGTAAAGAGTTTCAAACTGATGCAAAAGGTGCAGTAGTAGCCGGTGTTAATGATATACCAACAGGACCAAGAAAGAAAACAGTTGATGAATTAGCTAATGGACCTTCTCCTGATGATGATGAAGATGAAGGAACACCAGCTCCAAAAAATACGGAGGGTGCACTACCAAAAAAAGCGAAGGGCCCAAGGACTCCAACTTCAAGGAAAGTAAGAATAGCCCAGAAGTAATCTTTGAAGATGAAGATACTGGTGATGGGCCTTCATTGATTGTTAATGGCGAAGAGAAAACTCTTGGAACTATCAGCAAAGAAATTGGCAACCAGATAAAACAATCAATTGACAAAGTAGACAATGATGCTATTGATATAGAGAAACATTATCAAGAGGTGAAGGCCCTAAAGCAGCCAAAAGGCAAAGTAAAAGAATTTTTAGATATGCCTTTGATGACACTTAAAACAGAAATAACAAAATGTAAAGATGTTAAGCTTCTAAAGAAAATAGCTGATGCAACAATTGATGATAATGTAATAAGCCTTTGCGACCAACGTATTAAAGAATTAAAACATTGATGATAGGAGAAACGATAAAATGAATCGAGATAATAACATTATGCATTTCCGCGTTTATCGTCGGGAAAAAGGAAACATAGTTTTTTGTTGGAACAATGAAAAACTAACCGACGATCAGCGAAGTAACGTAGGTATTTTTGTTGAACAAAATGGTGAGTGGAAAGTAGTTATTCATCACTTAGTAGACTCATTACAATATCCAAGAATTGCAACAGAAAGTAAACAGATTATTGGAGCTGTAGTGAAGGAAAGTGAGAACCAACTAGTTTCTACGAAACCCTACGACTTCGTTCTAAGACTGGGGAAAAAAGAACCAGTAGAAGGGTACAAAACAGTTTTTCCAGAAAACGACTTGAAAGAGACTAGCGACGATAAAAAGAAAGATGTCCATTTAAGGTTATGGGACAGCAACGAAAAAGTCTGGAGAAAAGCTGAAGGCAAATTTAATAAGGACGGAAAATTTTGCCTACTTACACTGCCCAGCAACGAAGCGTAGTTCTTCTATAGTCTAAAGTAATATGAATTAATGGAGGAACTACCAATATGTCAACCAGAGTCAAGTGGCTCATCCCTGCTATCATCCAAGCAGATGTTCAATATAATAAAATAAGATTATTCCGTGCAAATACAGAACAGTCTGCACAAGAGGCTGGCGGTTATGAATTAAAGAAAACTGTTGATATTCAAACAGGTGGTGTTTATAATACATATGTAGATGATGACACAACAGATAATGGAAAGAATAAATATTATTACATCAGGTTTTTTAAATCAGTTCAAGTAGTTGAAAGCGATATATACCTTACATTCTTCGAAATCACCCCGCGAGAGTTACGAATTATTAATCAAGCATACACATTCATGCCAACAAAACTTCAAGGAATACTAGTTCAAGAAGATTACAGAGCTGGTATAAAATTAGCAATTGATGCATTCAATGTTGTTCCTCCTATAACACAATTCGATATTAATGGCTATCCTTATTATGGTTATGAAATATTTTTAGCACTGGGTACATGTGTATTTACAGTACTATATAAATATATGTATATAGCATTTAAAGATTTCCAATTTACTGATAGTGGATTATCATTTAATGTAGCACGCGGTGAAAAGATAAATACTGTTGTAGATAAATTAATGGGAATATATAATCCTTTATTAAAAGCAGCTAAGTTAGATCTGATGAGTGAAATTCAAATGGGCAGTGGATTAGGTACATTCCAGCTGCCTATTTCTATGGGTGGGAGAATTTCAGCAGGACTATTAAATGTGCTTGACGTATTCACACATTTCAGTCAATAAGGAGTACTAAGATGGAATGGTTAAAAAAGATTGCTAAGGCAAAATATGAAAAGGACGACATTGTAATTCTTGATGATAAGACACAAGGAAAAATAGAAGATATACGATCTGAAAGAGTATGGCAAAAAGTTGTTTATGTCTATGATCTTAAAATACTCGATGGCCCAGATAAAGGAAAAAAATTGGAGAATGTAAATGAAAGAGCAATAGTTAAGAAAGCATCATTACATAAGAAAGCAGAAGAGACTGATGCTGAAAGAGCTTCAGGTATTATAATGCTCGCATTAGACAATTTTAGTGATGGAAAATTAAAAATTACAAAAAAGGGTCCTCAGATTTTAAAAGTTGAAACACCAGATGGGTTTAAATTTGAAATAAATATTGCATTAATATATTAAGGAGCTAACATGAACTGGTTAAATAGAAAGGCAATGCAAACTGTTACTGTAGAAATTTCATCTCATGAATTTAGTAAAATTATAACTAAATTACAAAAGCTTACTAATAAGCCAATTAATTTTGATAAGGCAATAAAAATCATTGTTCAAAATTTTCTTAATAAGCATTTTCAAATAGAACAATTTGATGAAACAGATATTCAATGGCTGAAAGATGATATAGATAAAATGGTATAAGGAGAATAACATGAAATGGTTAAAAATAGAATCTCAGCCAGAAGCATCAGTAATGTTAAATGAAAACCAATATAATCGCATTACAGATTTTATTGGTAATTTAGCATTAACACTTAAACAGGATAAAGCTTGGGATAAATCAATTGAAGATGCAATTAATGAACTTAAGAAAAGACTGGACAAAAAAGTAGTTGTTACTGAGACTATTCAAAACAGTTTAAATAAAGAAGCAGCTGGTGAAAGAGCTAATGTTCTTAAAGCGCTTGAAAAGATGAAAGCATCGTTGGAAGATTTGTATGAACTTGGAAATGTGTTGGTTCCACAAATGAAAGAAATTGGGTTAGAGTATAATACAACAGATATGTTTCAAAAGCAGATAGTAAATGTAATAGGATTACGAATCATAGATATATTAGAAGATATTACTGAAGATGTACGACATCTAGAAATGTAAGGTATATAATGAAATGGTTAGACAAGCAATCATCAATACTAGATTATGGAAAGCCGGGACTAGACGAAGCAGTCTGGGACCCGACGAGTGATTTTAAACTATATCCAGAACATAAGATACAAATTCTTAAAAGACTCTATGATTATTTAGAAGCAAATAAATATACACATCATAATGAATGGATATTAACAGGCAGAATAGTTGGTTCGTTAACAAGTTGGAGATATAGTTCATGGACAGACATTGACTGTCATTTCATTATAAGCTATGGTAAGTTTGGTGAAGTAGAACTTAATGGAACACATGATACAGAAACAATTCAAGAGTCATTGAATGAAATTCAGAAAAGTCTTAATCGACATAATGTTCCAACACTGGGAAATACACGGCATCCAATAGAATATTATTTTGAAAACCGTGATGACCTTACTGAAGCTGAATTAAAACGGTTGAAACTTATAGCAGCAAAAGCAGTTGTTAAGGACGGTGAATATAATTTTGACCCAAAAGATTTTACAGTCAAGAATGATAAATGGACAGTGCCTGCAAGAAAGATAGATGTAGATTATGATTATGAAGAAATATATAAAAATCTTATTCCTGTTGTAGAAGAAACAATGGAAGAGTTTGATATTTCATTGGGTAAGATAGATAGGAAGATAACGCAGGTAGAATATTTGGATGATTCGCTTAAAGCATTTAGCAATGACCAAAAGAAGTTATTCAAAGAAAAGATAGAAAAGAAGCTTGATGAAATTGAAGCTGAAATTCATAATCTTATTAAAACAGGTGAAGCGGCCCATGAGAAAAACAAGGAAGAATTCTTAGCAGATGATTTTGAAGAAGGCGGAATAGGGAACCTCACATTTAAGTGCCTTCAGAAATATGGATATTATTATATTTTAGTTAAATTGAAAGAGCTGCTTGGAGAAGATAAAGAAGTAACAATGGAAAATGTAGATGAGGTAAAAGATATCGTTGAAACAAGGAGGGAAAGCAAAATGGAATGGTTAAATATTAAAGCAGGCGGATTAAACCAAAAAACAATAGACTCTGTTGATATAACAGATTTAGAAACAAAAGTTATGGGAATAGTTGGAACAGAAGTTAAATTTAAAAAATCTCTTAGCAATAAGGGAAATTTAGAACTTGAAAGTCAAGACTTAGTTAATAAAGCTGGTGTCATGAGTCCAGTTTTTAAAACATTGAAAATAGAAACATTCAATACAGAATACAGTGCTAAAGAAGATGTTATATGGATAACACTTGATTTTCGTTTTGAATTAAAAAATGGTGGGTCTAATGGTGTTCATTTATTAACAGCATGGTATAACTTTGATACTAATGATTGGACATTCAGAGAGGAATAATATGAACTGGTTAAACATCAAAGCAAAGAACGATATCCTTTATAAAATAACATTCGATGGTAAGGAATATTATAAACGTGCAGATTCTGAAAGCCAAGCATTCAGATATTTCGTTGCATCAAAAATAAAAGAAAGTACTGATGGAATATTCTGGTTCAATCGAAATAGTTATAATAAAGACATGATAGGATTAGCAGTTAAGAAACTTATGGAATCTGATGTCAAAATTGAGATTGTCAAGGAGGCGAGTATGAACTGGAATAAAAGAGAAGCAAATGAACTAAGCAATAAAGAAATAAAAGATTGTATAAAGGCAATGAGTAAAGAAGAATTAGAAGAAAACCTTATTTATTTAGTTAATGAAATGAGTGATGAAGATACAAAAGAATTTTTAGGATTAGAAATGAAAGCTGTATTATTAAATAAAAAAGCAGACGAAGAGAAAAAGAAAATACATGTAGAAAAATTACAGGAAGATGCATATAATTGGTGGAACAACCTTGATGATGGTACAACACAAAAAATAATTACTGAATTATATATGAAAGAAAATAATATTACTGATAAAGATGTTGACTGGTAAAGGAGATTAACATGAAATGGTTAAAGATAAATGCAGATGTTACACCTTCACAAGTCTTTGATGAACTAACAGCAGACATGATTGAGGGAATAATTAAGTATCATGAAAGATGGTACAAAAAAGAAGAACCAATTAAAATGGAAACAGTTGATAAATATATATTAGGTTATATGGGTGATATAAAATCTGCTGTAGTTGAAGGGTTAAAAAAGAAGGGAATTAAAATTGAGGGAGGTTTGAATATGAATTGGAATAAAAGAGAAGCACAGGAAAAAACAGTGTATTCAAAAATAATTGATATATTTGGAAGGGAAGCAAAAGTTATAGCTTTTTATTATCCTGATGAGTTGAAAGATATGACTCGTATTCATGCACGTATTGATTGCAGAATAGATACACCCAAAGAACAATATGCATCACAGACTATAGTTCTATATACTATCCCTGTAATAATAATTACAAAAGATACTGAAGTAAGGAAGAATTATTTTGAAAAAGGATATAAAGTTTTTGAAATTATTGAACAGGCTGAAAAATACATAACAGATTTTGCAGAAGGACTTGAATAAAGGGAGGAATAATGAATTTTAATCTAATTGGGTTAATAAAGCAGGCAAGTAATGCAATATTTGCTAATAAGGGAAAAGAAGAAGCACTAAAAGAATGGGCGCAAGATAAATTTGTAAAAGAAACAAAAGAAGGTGTCACATATGATTTTGACTGGGCTGAAATTAAGAAAGAAGGACAGTCGATTGAGATGACAGACAAGCAGATAGATAATGTAATCGAGAAACTGAAGAAGGTATCTTCATTGAAAGTGGAAGCAGGCAAACAAATTGTAAAAATATATTATAAAGATCATGTTGAAATGAGAGGCACAGGAATTACTAAAGTTGAGATTGATGGAGAGCAAGAAACAGCAGACAGATTTTTTGAAAGTTTATTAGAGAATATTTCTGCTGACTTACCAGAATTTTCAGATGAAGATGTTCACATATACGTTGGAAACTTAACGCTTTGGACATATGATATTATGTTTGATGCGCAGCCAGAAGTTGATTTGGATAAATATGAGAAATGGCTTGATGAAAATTATAAGATAGAATTTATAAAAGAGACCGAAACTTCATTAAAACAATCTTGGCTCGAAACAGAAGAAGCAGTTGGGCCAGATACAGAATATGCTGCAATTAGATTTCCTGAAGAAGTATCGCAAGGACTTGTTTTTAGGCTTCCTAAAGATTTTGCTTATAATAAAAAAGACCCGCAGGCTGGTCATGAAGTTACAGTTCAATTATCCTATCCAGAAACAGCAGAAATATTACGGCTCAATGATGATGGCACTATAAATATTAAGATAAAGTATAATGGAGATATTGTCAAAAATTTAAATCCAAAAGAATTAAAAGCATCGTTAGAAATAGAAGCATCAGCATACACTGATTTTGTAAAGAGTTATTATAAGGAACATGAAGGTGCAAAGCCTGGAGATAAAAAAACAATGCAAGAAATAGGCAAGGCATGGAAAGCATGGAAAATAAAGCATCCTAAAAAGAAAGCATGGTTAAGTAACAAAGCTTATGGTAAATTTCAAATAGGTGATCAAGTTATAGATGATAATAATGACATAGGTTATGTTAGTGAAGTTAATACAAATAATACATATGATATTGAATATACAAAACTTGATAACTTAAAAAGAATTGAAACTGTTCCTGAAGACGAATTAAAAAAAGTAGAATCGAGATTAACCAAAGCAGACTATGAAGAATTTCCTACATATTTTACAGGAAATGATTTACATCTTACGTTGAGTGCTGAGTCTGTTCCTGATAAAATAAATGATATTGAACAAACAATTTGGGATAGTGATAATCAACAAGCAACAGATGAATGGGATAGAGAAGCAGAAAAAGTTTTAGATTTAGCTGGTAAAGAATATTGGGAAGAAGCTTTTAAGAATGATCCAAGAGTTGAAGAGATAGTTAGCTTCGGAATAGAATTAATGAAAAGATATAATATTCCATATCCAAAAAGAAAAGGTTCATTTAATAAAGAAGCAGCTACAAAATCAATAGATGAAATGTCCAAAGATGAAGCAAAGGAATTATGGAAATCATATGGCGGAGATTTTGATAAATGTGTAAAGAAGGCAGGTAGCTGGGCAAAATCACCAGAGTCATACTGTGCAGCACTCGCAAAGAAGGCTACAGGTAAAACACCAAAAGAATTAGCTGCATGCCCAGAATGTGGATTGAATATTGAAGCTTCAGCATATACTGATTTTGTAAGTAAATATTTTAAGTCTCATCCTGGTGCAAAGTTTAAAGATATTGCGAAAGCATGGAGAGCTGGTAAAAAACCATCTAAGAAAGAAGCACCAAAAGAGAAAGCTCCAGAAAAAGAAGAAAAGAAAGCATGGTTAACTAAAGCAGATGTTGATGATATTCCATCAGCTATCACAAGAGATACGTTGCATTTAGATGCAGATAAAGAAAAAGCAAGAAAAAGAGAAGAATTTGGATTTCTTCCAATATATGAAATTGGAGATAAAGTAGAAGATATGTATAGCAAACCTGGTAGGAAGGGAAAGATTTTAGAATTTTCATCAGAAGGAACAGTATTAATAAAATGGGATAATGGTGAAAAGTCTTATCAAGATATGGGTGATATTAAAAAGGCATCATTGCATTTGGATGCTGATGATGAATTAAAGATTGGTGATAAAGTAGAATGGAAAGAAGATGTTAGTCAATTACACGATATAGCAGACATGCAAGAATATTGTGGAAAAGTATTATCAATTAAACCTGGTAGAGGAATGAGTCCCATTGTTGAAGTGAAATTAGAAGACTCTGGTGAAATAGTAGATGTAGAAAGAAATTTCTTGCATAAAGTTAAAGCATCATTAAATAAAAAAGCATATCATCCAAGTTGGGAAGATTATAAATATTCTAAAGATCCAAAAGAAGTAGAATTATACAACAAGATTAAAGAGCAAGCAACTAAAGCAATGGATGATATTGTTAAGATATTGCAAGCAAAGAACTTAGTTGTTAAACGAGTAAGTTTTAAAAAAGTAATTGTAGAACAGAAAGATTTATTTGATGGATTTCTTACTATTGAAGTACATGATATGGCATCTAAAATTTCTGATGAATTTGATGAAAATGCAGAACCAATGATTTCAATGGATTCAATAGTAGTTCCTAAAGGTGAAACTGATAGAAGAAAATGGAAAGGTGATGTTGCTTCTGCTATGAGTATATCTGAATTTGAAAAGAAACTAGATGAACAGTTAGAATATGTACAAAGTGTAACTAAAGAATCACCAATGCATCGCTGGATGGAAAAAGCATCATTGAATAAAGAAGCAAAGATAAAGAAATTACCCAATGGCAAATATCGAGTAATGGCAGAAACTGGCAGGAATATGGGAACATACGATACTGAAAAAGAAGCAAAGGAAAGATTGCAACAAATTGAGATGTTTAAACATATGAAAAAAAAGAAATCATGGTTAAGTAAAAAAGCATTAGATAGAACAGAATGGGATTTAATAAATGAAGCAGTTGCTGATGTTATTGCTAATTTTAAAAAAATAACAAAAATAGAACCGTGGAAAACTATAGATCCTAAAGGACAATTTTATCAGGAGGTAGTTAATAAAACATATCCTACAATTATAGAGTATTTAAAGAAAAATTTTCCTGATATAATTGAAGACGGTAAAATTAAATATGAAGAATTTTTATATAGGATGGATGAGGAATTAATGTCATATGCAGACCAAGCAGTTGAAATGTATAAACAAGAACATGGAATATATCCTGAACCGGCTTTATTAAGAAAACAAGCATTTATCCCAGGTAAAGAAGCATTAGTAGTTCTTGAAGATTTTAACAAAGACCAGAAACAAATATACCCTGATGCTGCTGATACAGGAATAGTAACAAAGGATAAAGAAGGAACATATCAAGAAGTAGATGCCAAAATACAGAAAGCATTAGATGAGCTACTTGAAATATATAAAGCAGATATTAGTGAATATACTGGTGGAAAGCACTGGGAAATATTTATTCCTGTTGAAGAAGATGGAAAATATCTTGCAGGATATTATGTATCAGTTAGTAAAAATACAGACAAAGCAAGAGGTATAGAGTTCTTTAGCATCGATATCATGCATGAAAGAAGGGAAAACGTTAATGTTAATGATTTCTATAAAAAGACAGCTTGGTTAAAAAAAGCAGCTAATGATTATTCAAAAGCTGAGAAAAGTAAAAATAAAATAATAGAACAATTACAGCAAAGAGCAAACACTAAAGGTATTCGTGAAAACTGGGGAGACAAAGAACTTAGACAATACCAAGATTGGTTGGAAACTTTAAATTTAACATATGCAGAAAAATCTAGTTTATATGTTGCACTATCACAAGCACTCAGTTCTATGACTGAAACAAAAGCTTCATTAAAACATAAAGCAGATGATGAACTTTCAGCAGAAGATAAAACTGTAATCGCTAAGGGAAAAGAAATACTTGAGAAAATGAAAAAAGAAAATGTTGATATACTTGATATCGATGCTTATGAACCTACAGGAGATATAATGATGCTAGTAGGTGAGGGCATTGCTGATGCTATAAATTCGCATGGTAAAAACTTCTTTGAATGGGATATTAAAATGGGAAAAATTAATATTCCTGATGAAGTTAGAACTAAAATCAATGATGATAAATTAAATCGAATATATCAAGATGAAGCGCAATTAAATGTAAAGACATTGGGCGATGAAATTGTAGATGGATATTCTTGGGCAGAAGATTGGTATCAAGAAGGCAGGATGGGTGGTTGGTTCTGTATTGAAGCTGATTTCAATGAATTGGTTAGTGATATTAATAGTTATCAAATATTTGTAGATGATTTAGAGAAAGCTGTAGAAGATAAAGATATTACAACAGTACAAAAATATTTAGATAAGGATATTAAAGAAGCAATAATACTTTCAGAGAAGATTTCAAAGCAGATTAAAGCTATTGAAGATAACTTAACAGAAATTAATAGTGATGTAGAAGCAATGTTAAAAGGTTTTAAAGAAGAAATGGAAAGTGTTAAATTCTGGAAAGAGTATTATGATGAAGAAACAAAATCTTCATTAAAGAAAGAAGCTGCTGCAATGGATGATGCAAAAGAAGCTGTTGATGAAATTTTAGAAGGAATGAAAAGTATTCCTTTACATCAAGGTACTTGTGATGTAACAGAGATAATGAATTTTCATGAAATAGCAGAAGGAGCAGGATTGACAGAAGAAGAGTATGATAATTTAATTGATTATGCTCAAGGAAAACTTAATAAAAAAATTAAAAAAATATATTATTCTTCATTAAATAAATCTGCTGAGAAAGGTGAATATTATCTTAGTAAGGGTTATGATATATACGAAGATGATGATGGTAATACAATTTATTTTGATTCGCATGAAGATGCAAAACGATATATGGCTGATAATGAATTGATAGGGTGGTCAATTACTAGAGAAGGATTTCCTTCTGAAAGTTCATTAAATAAAAAAGCGAAGAAAGTGCATATGATAAAGGACCTGAATGTTGAATGCACAGTTGTTGATGAGCTTGGCAATGGCAAAAAGAAACAATGTGAATACATAGACCCGATCACAAAGAAATTAAGAAAGACTTGGTTTCCAAGTGAAATGATTTCTTATATTGAAATCGATGAGAATAAACCGCCAATTGAAAAGGCTTCATTGGAGAAAAAAGCAGATAAACTTCAAATAGGCGATAAGGTATTTGTTAAACCTGGAAATTATAAAGTAATTCAATATAGTACTACAGATGAACCAGTTTATTCAAATGAAATTCGTAATATTGAAAAAGAAGAAATTGGATTTATCAAGGAAATTTTGCTAAATGATTTAATCAATATAGAACTTAAAGAAGATGGAACTATCATTGAATCTGCAGAAGGCTTATTTGTTAAGGCATCTAAGCATCAGCTAGATTATTTATATGAAGGAGACAAGGTTGTACTACTTAAAAATATTAAAAATAAAAAGAAAGATGATGTTGGTGAAATAGAAGATGTTCATGAAGGATCTGAACCTGATTATGATATATACAATGTAAAATTTCCTGATGGAACAATTTTAGAAGATTTAGAAATCAGCAAAGACTTTAAAGATGCTTCTGGAAAACAAGCTTCATTGAAAAAAGAAGCAGCACTCACATCAAACGAAAAATCAAGTATTTTAACTTTAGCAGATGCAGCAGAAAAAGCAGGTCTTATTGCTATGGAAGAAATAGTCGAATTTGTACTTGGTGGATTATCTGAAGAAACTAAAGAAAAGATAGCAGACCATGAATATAAAATGATAAGCGATTTAATTAAAGGAATTCCTGCTAAAAGTGAATTAATAATTGAAGGCGCAGATATATCTCAGCTTTATGAGGAATCATATCTGAAACATATAAAAGAACTTACAGATAAAGGAATGCCAGAAGATGAAGCAATTATAGAAGCACTCGAAGTAGTATTTCCAGAATTACTTGAACAAGCAAGAAAACAAAATTCTGAAAAGAGTGTAATTGAACATGTAAGAAAAAAGCTTCACCCAAAAGCAGAATTGAATATGGAAGAGATTTCAAAGCAGTTAGGTATTCCTATAGAAAATATAATTACTATAAATATACCAAACTGTGAAGAATATATTTTAAAAGAACATGGGCTTGATGTATTGAATATGCTTACTTTTAGACTTCATGCTTCTTTGGATGAAACTATAAAACAATTTAATATGGTTAAAGAGGAAGCAGAAACAGTAGAAGCATTGTATGACAAATACGAACATTTTTATTCAAAGGAGAAATAATTATGAAATGGTTAACTGCAAAAGATGAAGAGAACAAAGAACTTGCAATGGGAATTAAAGTAGAAAAAGAACATGAAGCAACTATTAAACAGATTATTGACGATGTAGAAAATGATAAGGTACAACCGATAGAAAAGTATCAGGAGCTAATTGCAAAGGACCATCTTAAAGAATCAGATATCTATTACACTGAACTTAACAAGATGGAAAAGAAATTAGAAAAGAAAAAAGAAGAGGTAGAGGAATAATGGCAGTCATAAGGAAGTACGTTATTTCATCTGTAATTAAAGCATTGAAATATGATCCTGAGAGTCATAATCTTGAAATAGAATTTAAATCAGGTGGGAAATACAGATATAGTAATGTTGAAGAAGAAGAATTTACTACATTCGCAAAAGCAGTTTCAAAAGGGAAATATTTTAATAAGAACATTAAGAACGGTTATGAATATGAAAGAATTTCAAGTCTAATTCATGGAGGTAATACAATGAACTGGTTAACAAGGAAAGCAAAAGCAGAAGATGAAGTATACTTCTTAGTAAGTACTAGTTGTGATGTAGTAGAAGATAGTTTTGAAAAGGGTGAAATAAGTGATTGGCGAAATACGATGTTTGAAAAAGAAAATAAAAAGTTTGATACAATCGATCATCTAGTCGAATATCTTTATAGCAACTATGGACTTTCAAAAGATAAATCAGAGTATACAGCAGATGATGGTCAGCTCACAACTAGTATTATGCAGGATGAAGACGGAAACTCAATTGGTGAAGTTGATAATAAGCTTAAACAATGGAAAGAAGGCAAAGCAAGATTGTGGAATGCTTATTATATAATGCACATAGAAATTGTTAAAACAAATGAAATAACTACTGAAGAACTACGCAAACTCGGTTTCACAGGATAATTAGTAAAATTGAACCAAAGGAGGGAATTATGCCAGGATCAAAATTTAATCTATGGAAGACCGTTGGAAAAATCCTTCAATCGTTTGGACTTTTCCTGCTTCCACAATTAGGAAATGTATTGGGAACATTGAATCCTACAGACGGTTCTATCTTAGGGTTTATAACTCATGTATTTCCTAAGCTTGACCCGACAATCGGCATGGTGTTATCAGCACTTATATTAGGTGCTATTAACGCTCTTAAGCATTGGGACGATGGAAAAACGAAGTAACTGAATTTAATAAAACTGTAAATAGGGAGGTGAACAAAGTGAAAATAAGTTATATTATAATCGCAGTATTGCTTTTAGCAGTAATGGCAGTTCCGGTTCATGCTGCATTACCAACGAATATAGGAAGTTATAGTGTAATTACTACTACAACATCAGTAACAACATTTCTACCTGCTAAACAGGTTTTAATATTGTTAGATATTTATGCAGTAACTACATCTACTTATACAGTGGGTAATATAGTACTGTCAGATGCTACTGGGGCAAATTCGATTACCTTAAGTGTATTACCAAATAAAAGTAAGACAAGGAGTGTTATGCCAAGCATAACTCCCTTAAAGTTTGGTAATGGTTTTAATATACAACCAAAAGGTACTGGAGTTTCAGCAATACCTGTTTATTTAAAATAATTATTGGAGGGTTAGGTTAACTCCAACTAACCCTCTAATTTTTAGCAAAGGAGACTTAGTTGAATTCACCACATGCAACATGCGCATTATTACAGTTTAAAGAAGGATTAAGAACTATAAAAACGCATATTGATTCGCGTCCAAAGATAAAAGTAATAGCTTCAAATAAACAAAAGAAGAACGGTAAGAAATAATGGAAAACAATTTTATAACTTGTCAGAACTGCCAAAAGCAGGTTGATTTGAATATTACACCAGAGATAGCAATGGGTGCAACAAGATGTCCTCATTGTAATTCTGTGTTTGATAATAATGGAAGTATAATAAAGATAGCAACACAACCTTCATTTAAAGAGGGTGATAGAGTAATGGACATTAGGGACAGTTCAATTGGAACTGTTAAAAATATCCAACTACCATTTGAATTCGGTTCAGCACAATACAATGTGAAGTTTGATAATGAAATGAAAAATGATGTTGATGAAAAATATCTTCGCTTAATTAAAGGAGGACAAGTGAATAGTTGGTTATCTAAAAAGATAGAAAGTAAGCTGCAGGGAATTGGCGTTATAGCAAAAAGAGTTCCACCATTGAGAGAATGGAGAGAACGCAAACATGATTTCATAACTGTATATCACCCTGACAGATATATGACATTCAAAGAATTTGTTACTAATAACTGGGATATATATGGTTTTGATTTTGATATAGATAAACAAGTAATATGGCCGCTTAAAGGAACTTCAACAGAAAAATTGGTTAAAGATTTAAAAGAAGATGGTATAGATACTAAAGTAATGACAATGAGTTATGAAGACATGTTCGGTGATTATTATAGATTATTTAAAATACCAGTACCACAAAGAGCTTCTTTGCCAACAATTGCTGTAGAAAAAGCATTAGAGAAAAAATTTATTCAAGTGCTTGATGATGGGACAGAAGCAGATTTTCCTATTGATAATATTGCTGATAAGTTTAGACCGCTTGTTGATGAAATGAAAATTGGTGAATTAATGAGTCTTGGACCATTGAAGATTAAAAGAATTGCAGAAACAAAAGCTTTATTAAAGAAAGAAGCAGTAGATGTAAAAACACTTGAGGGCAGAAAATTTAAAGACAGAAATTCTGGTGAAATACTTACATTCCAGTATGAGCACAGACATCCAATAACCAGGGATATAGTAAATATAGTATTTGAAGATAAAGATGGAGTAGAAGTCGCCCTGCGGTCATGGGATGAGGTGGATATACAACCCTTAGAGACCAAAAAGGGTTCATTAAATAAACAATCAGATTTAGGAGGAATATCTAATTCAGTATTAGTAGTTATAGAGGATAATAAAGAATTTAGTCCTGAAGGGATAGAACATTGGGCAAAAGAAGAAAATATAAACATAGATGAATTAAATAGAACATTGGCATATCTTTTAGAGACACAAATGATTAATAAAAAAGATAACATATATTCAATAACAGCGCAGGGTAAACAATATTTAAAAGATACTGGATTTATAAAAAATGTAGCTTCATTAGAAAGAAAAGCAGCTTTAGAGAACCTTGCAGTAGTATCTCGAAAATTCTCAGGACTTCTTGTAGGCATAGCACAATATGCTCTTACAAATTTATTGAATGAAGAAGACCCACAGATAAAAACTGCAAGTGCTAGTTATAATAGCCAAGTTTCATTGATGGATATTCATACAGATGTAAACAAAATAACGCCAGTAATTTCAAGCGTGACAGCTACTTATAAAAATATGATTATAGAAGCTGCTTTAAATTATGGCGATTTCACTATAAGCTGTTATGCACCTACCCGCGATGAAGCTCATGAATGGATAGAAAAGCTTGAAACAAAAATGCTTAATGAAAATCAATACAGAGGCAAATGCTTATATGCAGAAAATGGAAACATATCATTTCATCAAGTACCTGAAGTTGTATGGGATGATATAATTCTTGATGCAAATATTAAGAGTGATATTCGAATGAACACAATTGCATTTCTTGGGGATAAGAGACTAGCTGATACTGGTGTATTTAAAAGAGGCATTGTAATGTATGGACAGCCAGGAACAGGTAAAACATCAGTAGTGAAAGCTATCTTCAATGAATTAAATGAAAAAGGTGTTAGCAGAGTATATGTTACATCAGAGTCATTCAGACAGATGAGTGCTAGTAGTTTATTTAGTCTATTACCTTATTTAGGAAAAGCGGTAATAGCTTTTGAAGATATAGATATGATAGGGACATCAAGAGATATTATGTCAATGTCTGGAAATGGAATATTGGGTGATTTATTAACTAACCTTGATGGAATGAGAAATTATAATGAGCAAATAGTTATTCTAGCTTCAACGAATAAGATGTCAATGCTTGATGAAGCTCTGGCAGACAGACCTGGAAGATTTGATAGAAAAGTTGAGATAACACTTCCAACAAAAGAAAATCTGACAGCACTATATAAAAAGTTTTCAGGATTAACAGTTTCTAGCGATATCATTAATCTATCTGAAGGCTTTACAGGATCGCATGTAGTTGAAACTGTAAACACTGCAAAAATATTAGCAGCACATGATAATAAGAAAATAGATGATTGTATGATAGAAGCTTGCAACATCATTAGGGATAATTTCTTCGTTGGACAAAAACAATCACAAATCAAAACTGCAGCTTTACATAAAATTGGAATAGTAGAAAGAGGCGAACAATATAAATCATTAAATGATGCTGATAAAATCGATCCTATCTTTATACCAGGCAATACAGAAATATGGTACGCAAAAAGTATTAGCACTGCAAACAGAATGTATGATGAAGAAAAAATGCCATTCTCAAAAGAAACATTTAAAGACACACATATGTTATTAGGGAAAGTTTCATCTACAGATTTAGATGAAATATTCCAGAAGATGCAAGGTGAGTATTGGTCTCCAAGAGGTGAAGCATTTACAATGATAGGTGATAGTGAAACAGACCATACATCAATGAGTGTTGGTGATGCTATAAAAATTGGAGATGTAATTAGTATAGTTGCACCAGAAGGATTTAAACCATTAGCTGAATTAAAAAAAGAAACGAAATGGTTGGGATTTAAATTTAATCCTGGAGATAAAGTTGAATTAATCAGCGGGGATTATCAAGGAAAAGCAGGTACAGTTATAAGATATGAAGATGATTATGTATTAGTTAGGACAGAAGAAAAAGAAATAAAATGTCAGCCAGAAACATTGAAAAAATTATCTTCATTAAATAAACAAGCAAAAGTTACCATTGAAGAAACAGTAGTTGATTTAGACCCATTAGAAGCAAGGATATATAATGATTTAATACTTAAAAGCAAAGTATCTCCAAAGAAAGCACTTGAGATAATGTGGAATACTCTTGAAGGAGACTATACACAACTCAGCCCAGCACTATTAAAATATGTTCAAGATCATTTAGAAAAGAAAAGTTGGTTAAACAAAAAAGCAGCAGATCGAAAAGAACTTAGCGATACTGTATATGATGATAGTGATTTTGATGGGGATTTCAAAATTAATGAAGATAATTATGTAATTGAAATTTTAGAAAAATTATTTGATAAAGACTATTATAAAGAAATAGAAGCTACTGAAAATATACCAACTAAAGAAATGCAATCAATAATAGATGACATTGTAGATTATTATGAAGAAATTTCAGATATTGTAACTGATTTTGATAACTGGGAAGATAATATAATAGATGGATATGTTGAAAGTAGTTCTTTACGAGACTCAGCTGATAATGAGATTTATGATATTCAAAAGAGTATTCTCCCATTAGAGAAGAAATTAGTAACTATGATTTATGATTTCGTAGAAAAGAAATAAGGAGAAAGTTAATGCGTGAAATAAAATCGCTTGAGTACAGAATTAAATTAATCCAGCGGTTACATGCAGAAAAATATCATATTGAAGTACTCAATGATATTGGTAATTATGAATATGTATTTTCTTGTAATAAAGTAAATGGTAAAGTTTTATCACATAGAATTCATATAACGTATGATGAAATAGGGCTTCTTCCAGATAACATAATAGACCCAGTGCTTTATTTAATGCAGATAGTTTAAGAGATGTTAAAAATATTATATTGGGAGCGAAAGTGTAATGTTAGAACGATTTAAAGAAGGATATAAAGGAATATTCGGAATTAATGACCATGAGTCAAAAAGACATCATTGGGACCTTCGATTGGAGGCTCCTAATGGTTCTTTGAAGGAATATAAAAAGAAACGAACAGAGGAGTCCCCAGAGCACCCTGGGACTGATACAAAGACTACTTTAGTTAGCTGGGCATTACCAAAGCACCATTTACCAAAGGATAAAGAAAAATTGATGTTAGTATTAGTTGAAGATCATCCTGTTGAATATATTACAAAACAGAAGTACCCAATGGAAATTCCTGCTGGATTATATGGTGCAGGTAGAATAGAACTTGAAGATGAAGGAACATATGAAGTTATTATGTCTTCAAAAGAATCTATGATAATTAAATTAAATGGTAAGAAACATAAAGGAACATATAATATCATTAGTACTGGTGGGGATAAATTCCTAATTACAGAACATAAAGGAGATAGTAAAATGGAAAAGAAAACTAGTTTAAAAGTTAATAGGATTGTAGATGACTCTGGTAAAGTGTTGTTTATTGCAGCTAATGATTATACAAGAAATACTTTTATAAATGTTTATAGCAAGACTGTTATAAATGAAACAGAATGGTTAGATGCTATAGTTGGATTTCAAAAATCTTCTGATATAGAAAAAGGAAAAGCAAAAGTTATGAAATTTAATGAACTTAAAATAGGTGATGAATTTTCTTTTGCTAGTGACACTTCAATGATTTATACATTAGACTATATCAGTGAAGGTACAGCTTATGTTACTACAAAAAAAGGAACTAAAACAACTACAGATAAACTTGATATTAAAAAACGTGCTGATGATAAGGTATTTAAAATCATAGCAGACATAGCTGTAAAGAAAAAAATAAAATATTTTCAGCAAGAACCTTTGAAAACTATGGAAGATTATCCAGAGTTTCTAAAAACTATTAATCCAAGAATGCAAGCTGAATTAGAAACAATGGCAAACGGATTATATAAAGAAGCTTCAGGTTTATGGAATTCAATTAAGACTATAGTTGATTTAATCAGTCCTTTTATAGGTTGGTTTGTAAAAAATCCGAAATTAAAGCAAGCTTATAATTTGCTTGTAGAAGTTATTCGTGAAAAACAAGCTATTTATGGTGATAATATTATAACTATAACAGCAGAAGAATATTTAAAGAAAAAATATTCACATTATAATAAAGATTTATTTGAAGAGTTAGAATCATATTTACTTGATAAAGGACGGTCGTTTGACAGTTATACTGAAAATGATATAAAGGCAATAATTTCTTGCAGAAAAATTAAGGATTGATAATGCCAAAAGGAATTTATAAAAGAACTAAAAAACATAATGATAATATAAGTAAAGGACTTATGGGTAAAACTAAAGGAATAAAATTTACTAAAAAACATTGCAAAAGTTTAAGTAAAGCAAGACAGATATTATTAAAAAAACAAGGATATTTAAATTCACCAAAAACTATAAAAAAGCATATAAAATCAATTAAAATAACTAATGATAAAAAAAGAAAATTATATAATGGATATGCGCAACCACCAGAGCAAAGAGAAAAAATAAGTGCTAATAATATTAAACGTGCTTTACACGGTCTTGGTAGTTGGGGATATAAAGGTGATTTCTTTTCTATGAAGAATAATTGTTTAATTCATTATACTTCATCTGGTGAGTATGGATTTTATATGGCATTGGAATATTTAGATGATGTAATAAAATATGAAGTACAACCATTTGGAATAAAATATTGGTTTAATAACAGCTTTCATCATTACATGCCAGATGTTCTAGTTTATTTTAAAGACAGAACTAAACAATTAATAGAAATTAAACCAGCATTTTTATTAAAAGACAAACAAGTTATAGCTAAAGCAAAAGCAGCAATGGTGTATTGTAAACAAAATAATATGGAATATAAATTTTATACTGAAAATGGATTTATAAATTAAAAAAGGAGATAAATTATGAAATGGATTAAAGAAAGTAAGACCCTGAATAAAATCGAGTCTAAGATTTCTAAAGAAAAACCAACATCAATACCACCAGTTGGACAAAAATGGGCTTGGAGTAATGACGATCAAGAATGGATTTTAGTTACTGCTTCAATAGAAAATCATTTTAAAATAGGAGATCCTGTTTGTTTGCTAAATGAAAATGAAATAACAGGAAAAGTTGTTGGTATACATGGTGAATTTTTAAAAATTGACTTAGGGACTATTCCGCGTAAAATATCTAGATACCATTATTCAAAATTAATTTTAGCTGATGATATAGCAGAACTCCCAAAGAAAACTGTTGAAGATAAACAGGTATCATTTGCAGAATATATGCGAAAACGTGAAGCTGCTAGGAAGATACTTGCTATCATCCTTGATAAAATTAAATTCGTTGGGATTAAAAAAGAAACGCCAGTTACTACAGATAAAGAAAGTGACATGCAACCTGTGTTTAATATAAATGCATCTGTCAGAAAAAAAGGAACAATCTTGACTGGAAAAATAACAGATATTAAAAATGATAATTCAATTACTGTAAAATGGAATAATGGAAATGAAACTACAAATTGGCTTTTAGAACTCGAAAGAGTATAACTTAAAGGAGGCTTAATATGGCAGGCGAGAAGAAAATATTTCCGAGTGATGCAAGTTTACGTGGACCAGCAATTTTATTTGGACAAATAGGTGTTGAAGGTGAGGAAACATATTTGCCGATTAAAGTTTTAGAAAATGAGGATGGAACATGTACATTACAAACAAATATTACTATAGGTGAAGTTACTATTGGTGCTGTTAAAATAGAAGATGCCAACAGCAACAAAAAACTTGAAATCTTAGGCGACGGTGAAAATATTGCTGGTATTACAGGAGGATTTCAAGGCATTACTATTATGGCATTAGATGTTGCTGGTAATAAAGTTTACTTTGCCAGAACAGAAACAATAGGTAGTAAATGGCGAATCTTAACTGATGCTACATTAAAAGATGGTGCTGGTAATGTATTGACATCAACATTAGTAGATACTAAACGAGCTCTTGATGTTAATATGGTAGCTGGTGATATTGAAATCGGTGCAGTAGAACTTAAAAATGCAGCCGATGATACAAGGGCTGTTATTAAAACTGATGGTACAGACAATGCTTTGGTTGTTATACAAAATAATGGTGCTAAAG